>OGFD01000288.1_pt1 | contig 37029 bp, 40 predicted proteins | sample 1570851 | NCBI WGS metagenome assembly OGFD01 (sample SAMEA2582077, study PRJEB24529) | metagenome | biome: Human gut stool | place: China | collected 2011
GAGGGCCGTTCTATCATTGCTTCCTGGAATTCCGCATCGCTCACGGCAGAACAGCAAGAAGCGGTTAACGAGTTTTGGAATGTGGTGGATAATCCTTATCCGTGGGAAGAACTGGAGGAGTGAAAGCATAAGGTTGAAGAAAGACAGAAATATGAGAAACTTTGAAGATTTGCAAATAGCAGTTGCTGGTACCGGTTATGTAGGTTTGAGCATTGCTACTTTGTTGTCACAGCATCACAAGGTGACAGCCGTTGATGTGATACCTGAAAAGGTGGAAAAGATTAACAATCGTATATCTCCGATTCAGGATGAATATATAGAGAAGTATTTTGCGGAGAAGGAACTGAACCTCACTGCAACTCTTGATGGGGCATCTGCTTATAAGGATGCAGACTTTGTGGTTATTGCAGCTCCTACAAACTACGATCCGGCTAAGAACTTCTTCGATACACATCATATAGAAGACGTTATTGACCTTGTACTATCAGTGAATCCTGAAGCAACAATGGTTATCAAGTCAACCATTCCAGTTGGTTACTGTCGTTCCCTCTATGTGAAGTATGCTCAGAAGTTTGCTCAGATGGTACCATTACCAGATGGAAAACGTCGTAAGTTCCACCTTTTGTTCTCTCCTGAGTTCCTTCGTGAATCGAAAGCTCTTGAAGACAATCTCTATCCTTCACGTATTATCGTGGGTTATCCAAAGATGATGTCTGTTGAATGGGAGGAGGAGAACGAAGCAATCCGCAAGATTCAAGGTAATCACATGAAAGAGTCTGCTGAGATATTCGCTAAGCTTCTTCAGGAAGGTGCCATTAAAGAAAACATTGATACTCTCTTTATGGGACTGAAAGAAGCCGAAGCAGTCAAACTCTTTGCCAATACTTATCTTGCCCTTCGTGTAAGTTACTTCAATGAGCTTGATACCTATGCGGAAGTAAAGGGGCTCGATTCACAGGCAATTATTAATGGCATTGGTCTCGATCCACGTATTGGTACTCACTACAATAACCCGTCATTTGGTTATGGTGGTTATTGTCTCCCAAAGGATACCAAGCAACTTCTTGCCAATTATGAAAACGTGCCACAGGCTATGATGTCTGCGATTGTGGAGTCTAATCGTACCCGAAAGGATTATATTGCCGATGCCGCCAGGGCAAAGCTGGCTGAGGACAAGGTGAAAGCGGAAAATGAAACGCTGCGGCGTGAAAACGATGCCCTGCGGGAGCAGTTGGCACGCCTGCAGGCCAAGCAGAAAGCCGACCGGGAAGCAAAGACGGAAGTGTGAATGGAGGCGCGGTGAATGCGCCGGAACAAAGGGAGTATTATGCCAAAGATCGAGATCCTTGCCCCGGTGGGCAGTGAAGAGATGCTCCGCGCCGCGGTGTTCAGCGGTGCGGACGCGGTATATCTGGGCTTTTCGGGCTTTAATGCCCGGACAGGAGCCGGAAATTTTGATGCGGACAGCCTGAAGGAGGCAGTCCGGTTCTGCCATGCGCGGGGTGTCAAGGTGCACGTGGCACTGAACACCACCGTTTACGGCGGGGAGCTGGCCGCGCTGGCCGCTGCCGTGAGGGCTGTGGCCGAGAGCGGCGCGGATGCGGTCATCTGCCAGGATCTGGCGGTGGCACAGCTCATCGGGCGGATCGCCCCCGACCTGCCCCGCCACGGCTCCACCCAGATGAGCGTCCACACCCTGCAGGGCGCACTGGAGCTGAAGGAGCTGGGCTTCACCCGGGTAGTGCTGGCCCGTGAGCTGAGCCTGCCTGAGGTGGAGCATATCACAAAGCACTGCGGCATCGAGACGGAATGCTTTGTCCACGGCGCGCTCTGCATGTGCGTCAGCGGTCAATGCTATATGTCTGCCTTCCTGGGCGGCCGCAGCGGCAACCGGGGCTCCTGCGCCGGGCCCTGCCGCCTGCCTTTTGAGGCAAACCCGCTGCCTGAGGGCAAGCCGGGCCGTCTGCACCACCTTTCCCTGAAGGATAACTCTGTTATCGACAAGCTGGATCGGATGCAGGCCGTCGGCGTGGCATCGGCCAAAATCGAGGGCCGCCTGCGCACGCCGGAGTATGTGGCGGCGGCGGTCAGCGCCTGTCTGGCAGGCCGCGAGGGCCGCGCCTACGACCGTGACCTGCTGAAAAATGCGTTCAGCCGCTCCGGTTTCACCTCCGGTTATCTGGATGGAAAGATCGACGGCACCATGTTCGGTGTGCGCAGCGAAGCCGATGCGGAGCTGACCAAAAAGACCCTGCCTGCCCTGCGCGAGCTCTACCGCCGCGAGCGCAGCCGGGTGCCGGTGCAGTTCAGGCTGGAGATCGAAGAGGGCGGCGAGAAGCTGACCGTGACCGACGCGGACGGCAACAAGGCCTTTGCCTACGGCGATGCGGAACCGCAGCCTGCCCGCACCGATCCCACCGAGAGCCTGCAGCGCAGCCTTTCCAAGACGGGCGGCACCCCCTTTGCGGTGGAAAAGATCGATGTGGAGATGGACGGCGGCCCCTGGTTCGTGCCGGGCAGTGCCGTGAACGAGCTGCGCCGGGATGCGCTGGAGGCCCTGCTGAAAAAGCGGGAGGTCCTGCGCCCTTGGCCGGTACACGAGGCGGAGCCGGATGCTCTGCCCCTGCGCACTCTGCCGCCCCGCCGCACCCTGCGCGCCCGCTTTGAAGCTTGGGAGCAGGTGCCGGAGCAGGCCCTGAGCGGGGTGGAGTATCTCATCCTGCCCATTGCCCAGGTCGACCGGGTGCCCCGGGAGTGGCGGGAAAAGACCCTTCTGGAGCTGCCGCGCGTGATGTTCGGCGCGCTGGAGGAGGACACCGCCCGCCGCATTGCCGCCACCCAGGATGCGGGTTTTGCGGGCTATGAGGTCAGCAACATCGCCCACCTGCGGCTCTGCCGTGGGCTGCCGATGACCGGCGGTTTCGGCCTGAACGTCACCAACCAGATGGCAGCACAGTTCTACGCTGACCATGGCCTGAACAGTGTGCTCATCCTGCCCGAAGTCAAGGACAGCGATATCAGCACCATTGCCCCCACCCATAACGGCAAGCCTGTGCCCACCGGTGTGCTGGTCTATGGCCACATGCCGCTGATGGTCACCCGTGCCTGCCCGTTACAGAACATCCATGACTGCGCCCACTGCAATAAAGCAGGGGAACTGACCGATCGCAAGGCCAAAAAGTTCCCGGTGCGCTGCGGCATGGGGGTGCGGACGATCTATAACCCCGTACCTATTTATATGGGTGATAAGCCCGGTGCTCTGACTGTGGACTACGGTGTGGCCTACTTCACACTGGAATCCCGGGAGGAAGCTGCCGCCATTCTGGACAGCATCCGTGTCCACGCACCCTTTGAGGGAGAGTTTACAAGAGGACTTTATTTCAAGGGAACCAACTAAAGATGCAGTTTCCCCGGGCGGGAGCCGAGAGTTTCTCCGAGGACCGTCCGCTGGGGTGGGACCCTGCTGCCGCAGGCAGTAGGGCGGGCGATGGAATGGCCCGTTTCGTGTCCGAGGAGAAAGCTCCCGGAACACGCCCGAAGATAACTTTAACAAGAGGTATACTATGGAACCAATCACCGTAAACTATAAAGTATTGGACCCCCGGGCCAAGGTGCCCGCCTATGCAACGCCGGGGGCAGCGGCGGCCGACCTGTGCGCCGTGCTGGATGAGCCCCTGACACTGGCCCCCATGCAGCGGGCACTGGTGCCCACCGGCCTTGCCATCGAGCTGCCCGGCCCCCACGCTGTGGCGCTGGTCTATGCCCGCAGCGGCCTTTCCATCAAGCACGGCCTGTGCATGGCAAACGGCGTGGGCGTGGTGGACAGTGACTACCGCGGGGAACTGAAGGTGCCCATGATCAATCTGGGCACCGAGGCCTATACCATCCAGCCCGGTGAGCGTGTGGCACAGCTCTGCATTGCACCGGTGTATACCGCTGCCTTTGCTCAGGCGGCCGAACTGGGGGATACCCAGCGCGGCGCGGGCGGCTTTGGCTCAACGGGGAAGTGAAGCGTATGAAAGATCTGATCCTGGCTTCCCAGAGCCCCCGACGGAAAGAGCTGTTGAGCCTGTACACGACGGATTTTACCGTCTGTGTCAGCGATTTTGACGAGGATGCCGTGACGGCGGATACCCCCGCCCGGCTGGTGGAGCAGCTTGCCCGGGGCAAGTGCCTTGCTGTGGCCAAGGAACACCCCGGTGCCGTGGTGCTGGGCTGCGATACCGTGGTGGATGTGAACGGCGAGGTGTTCGGCAAGCCCCACAGCCCGGACGATGCCAGAAGGATGCTCCGTGCGCTGTCCGGTGCGACCCACTATGTGCACACTGGTGTCTGCGTTTCCGATGGCACCCGCACTGAGAGCTTTGTGGATACCTGCAAGGTCACCTTTTTCCCGCTGAGCGAGGAGGAGATCGAGCGGTACGCCGCCACAGAGGAGCCCTACGATAAGGCCGGTGCCTACGCCATCCAGGGCCGCGCGGCGGTCTGGCTGGATGCCATTGAGGGTGATTATTACACCATTATGGGCCTGCCCGTCAGCCGGACGGTCCGCCTGCTTGAACAGTTCTGACAGTTTGTGCGGCGGAACGCACAGAAAAATGAAAAATACGGAAAAACTTGACAAAACGCTTGAGAAAACGTTGACTTGCGGCTATAATAGAAACGTGTTATTCTGCGATAGGCGGTCAAACCCTGTGGAGTTTGGGCTGCTGTGCGTTTTGGAATAGACCGGAAATACGAAGGAGAGCTTCATTATGAGTTTTTTGTCAAAGGACGTTGGCGTTGATCTGGGTACTGCCAATACCCTGGTTTACATGAAGGGCAAGGGCATCATCATGCGGGAACCCTCGGTCGTGGCTGTGGATACCAAGACCGATGAGGTGCGCTGCGTGGGTGCTGAGGCAAAGGCTGTCATCGGCCGTACCCCCGGCAGCATCGTGGCAGTCCGCCCCCTGAAGGATGGTGTCATCGCCGATTTCGATATCACGGCAAATATGCTGGAGAACTTCCTGAAAAAGGCCTGCGGCAACAGCATGTTCTCCCGCCCCCGCGTGGTCATCTGCATCCCCTCGGGCGTGACCGAGGTGGAGCGCCGCGCTGTGCGTGAGGCGACCCTCAAGGCCGGTGCCCGTCAGGTCTCCGTCATCGAGGAGCCTATGGCTGCTGCCATCGGCGCGGGCCTGCCCATCAGCGAGCCCACCGGCAGCATGATCGTGGACATCGGCGGCGGCACCGCTGAGATCGCTGTCATCTCTCTGGGCGGCATCGTGGCCTCCCGCAGCGTCCGGATGGCCGGTGATATGTTCGATCAGGCCATCATCGCTTTCATCAAGCGCAAGTATAACCTGCTCATCGGTGAGCGCACCGCCGAGCAGATCAAGATCGAGATCGGCTCGGCCTACCCCATGGACCCCGAGATGACCATGGAGATCAAGGGCCGCAACCTGGTGGACGGCCTGCCCAAGAACATTGTCGTCCACTCTGAGGATGTGCGCGAGGCCCTGCTGGAGTGCCTGGTCAAGATCACCAGCGCCATCAAGGAGACCCTGGAGCGCACCCCGCCTGAGCTGAGCGCCGATATCATCGACCACGGCATCACCCTGACCGGCGGCGGTGCCCTGCTGCGGGGCCTGGATCAGCTGATCCAGAGCGAGACCGGCATTGATGTCCATGTTGCGGAGGACCCGCTGGATTGCGTGGCCAAGGGTGCCGGTGCGGTGCTGGATCATGTGGATGTTCTGCACGACGTGCTGGACACCGATGGAGCTCACATGTAACGATGTAACAGAGGGTGCGGACGGCTCTGGGCTGTCCGCGCCCTTTTGCAATCGGAGGAAAACCCCTTGAAAGACTTTTTCGATACCTGGAAATTCAAGATCCTGGTGGGCATCGCGGTGTTTCTGGTGGGCATCATGGCCTATGCCGGTGCCAACGGCCGCTTGACTGCCGCTCCGCAGGAGCTGCTGAGCGTGGCGGCTGCTCCGTTCCAGAAAGTGGCTGCTGTGGTCAGCGGCGGCGTGGCCTCCCTGTGGGAAAAGTACACCAGCATCGATGATGTGATGGCTGAGAACGAGACGCTCAAGGCCGAAAACGCCGAGCTGCGCCAGCAGATGGTGGATTACGACCGCGTCAAGGCCGAGAACCAGGCCTACAAGGCACTGGAAAGCATCCAGAGCCAGCGGCCCGAGATGAGCTATCTTTCCAGCTTTGTCATTGGCCGAGATCCGTTGGATTCCTTCTATGGCTTCACACTGGACCGCGGCACGCTGGACGGCGTGGCCGTCAACGATGCCGTGGTCAGCGACCAGGGCTACCTGCTGGGCATGGTGGTGGAGGCCGAGCCCACCAGCTGCAAGGTGATGACCATTCTTCACCCCAACTTCAACGCGGCGGGCGTGGTATCCCGCACCCGTGACAACGGCATCGTTACCGGCAGCTCCGAATACGCCGTCGATGGCCTGTGCGCGCTGACCAACCTTGCGCGCAACACCCTGACGGAGAAAAGCGACCAGGTGGTCACCACCGGGCTGGGCGGGGTGTTCCCGGCTGACCTGCTGGTGGGCGTGGTACAGGAACTGGTGCCCGAGGTCAGCGGCAAATCGACCATTGCCGTCATCAAACCCGGCACCGACCCCCGCACGGTGCGCCATGCGTTCATCATTACCAGTTTCTGAGGAGGGACCCTGATGGAATCACGCCGGAAACGCAGCCGGGGCCAGATCGTCAAATGGATCTGCTATGCGCTGCTGGGCCTTCTTTGTGCTGTTTTGCAGACCACGCCCGGGCTGTTCCAGTTCGGGGCGGCAAAGCCGCTCTGGCTGCTGCCGCTGGCGCTGGCGGTCGCCGTGTTCGAGGGCGAGTTCGCCGGGGCTGTCTTTGGGGCGGTCTGCGGCCTGATGTGGGACTGGCTGGCCGGGCGCACCGTGGGTATGCTGGCGCTGGAGCTGCTGCTGCTCTGCTTTGCCGTTTCGGCGGTGATGCAGCTCTACTTCAAGAATTCGGCCGCAAACTTTGTGCTCATTGCGTCTGCTGCCGCCCTGCTGGTGCTCACGCTGGACTGGCTGTTTTTCTACTACATGCCCGGTTACAGCGGCGCGGCCAGCCGCTGGCTGTGGTTCGTGCTGCCCACGGCGGCGCTCTCGGTGCCCGTCTGCTTCCCTCTGTTCGGGGTCGTGCGCCGCATCCACGAAGAATTTAAGATCGACAACGGCGTGGTGTAACGCACCCCGCGCCGGAAGGAGAATCCATGAACCAAGAAGAACGGAAAACCGCCATCCGGCGGATGTGTGTTCTCGTTGCCGCCGCCTGCATCCTCATGCTGCTGTACGGGCTGCGGCTCATCTTTTTGCAGCTGGTCAACGGGGATGATTTCAGATCCCAGGCCACCAACACCACCGACTACAAGTTTACGGTCACGGCGGCACGCGGTGACATTGTGGACAGCCGGGGGGAGCGCATTGCCACCAGCGTCACGGGCTACAACGTGGTGCTCAACAAGCTGCTGATGGGTGACGAAGATCTGGACGGGATGCTCCAGAAGATCGTCGAGCTGCTGCGTGCCAACGGTGAGAGCTGGAACGATACCCTGCTCATCAGCCAGCCGGATGCAGCGGGCAATTATACCTTTACCGCCGAAGCGGGCAGCACCAGGGATCAGAAAGCCCTTGCCGCCATGAAGGACAATCTTGGTTTACAGCAGTATGCAACGGCCAATGATGTGATGGAGAAGCTGGTGGAGGACTACGACCTTGCCAGCTATCCGCTGAGCTGGCAGCGCACGCTGGGCGGCATCCACTATGAGATGCAGCTGCAGGCGTTCTCCAATGTGAACAACTTTATCATGGCGGAAAACGTCAGCGAGGCCACCGTGGCGACCATCAAGGAGCACAGCCTCTCGCTGCCGGGTGTGGAGATCGTGGAAACGAGTACCCGCAGCTATGAGCAATCCACGGTGCTGCCCCATGTGCTGGGCCGGGTGGGCAAGATCACCGCTGAAAAGTGGAAGGTGACCGATGAAAACGGCCAGACCACCTACCCCCTGCGCGAAAAAGGCTACAACATGAACGACATCATCGGCATCTCGGGCCTGGAATCGGCCTATGAGGACGAACTGCGGGGCAAGGATGGCGTGGAGACCATCACCCGCAACTCCGATGGGGTCATTGTGGATACTGCCCTGACCACTGTGCCCGAGCCGGGCCACACCGTGCAGCTGACCATCGACAGCCGGTTCCAGAAGGCGGTGGACAAGGCACTGGCCGAGAACATCGACATGATCAACCGGGTCTACAACACCGGCAGCATGAAAGCCGCCGCCGGTGCCGCCGTGGTGCTGGATGTGAAGGACGGCAGTGTGCTGGCCGCATCCAATTACCCCAGCTTTGACCAGAACCTGTATGCCACCCAGTACAGTGAGTACAGCGCGGACGAGAGCCTGCCCCTGTTCAACCGGGCGCTGCAGGGCCTGTACACCCCCGGCTCCACCTTCAAGCCTGCCGTGGCAGTGGCCGCGCTGGATTCCGGGCTCATCAACCAGTATTCCACGGTGTTCTGCAACGGCGTGTATACCTATTATAAGGACTACCACCCCCGCTGCACCCGCCATGGCCACAGCGGCAACATTGATGTGGTCACGGCCATCAAGTGGAGCTGCAACGTCTTCTTCTATGATGTGGGCCGCCGCCTGACCAGTGATGTTTACGATGCCTACGCCTATAAGCTGGGCCTGGGTCAGCGCACCGGCGTGGAGGTCAGTGAGGCTGTGGGCCACCTGACCTCCAAGAACGACTCCAACTATATGGAGTCACTGGACGTTCAGGCAGCCATCGGCCAGGGCAACACGGTGGTCACGCCCATCCAGCTGGCCACCTATGCTGCAACGCTGGCCAACAACGGAACCCGCTACCGCACTCATTTTGTCAAGGCGATCCTGGATTCCAACACCGGCGAGGTGATCAGCGAGACCCAGCCCGAGGTGATGGATATCATCGAGGGTACCGGCAACACCTTTGAGCTGGTGCGGCAGGGGATGCGGCAGATGCCCAGCACCATTACCAACAGCAAGATCAGCAGCTACCCCATTGCCATTGCCTGTAAGACCGGTACCCCTCAGCGCAGTGAGACCTACGCCCCGGGCAAGCACTACCTGAACGCTATAATGGTGGCCTATCTGCCCGCCGATGACCCGCAGATCGCCATTGGCATCACCATTGAGTACGGCGGCTCCGGTGCCCGAACCGGCGATCTGGTGGTGGACATTGCCAACGCCTACTTCGCCATGCAGGATGGTACCCTGAATGAGGATGGCACCATCGGCAAGCAGGAGACCGCCGCAGACAGCACTCCCGCTGCCCAGACTGCCCCCGCCCAGACCGAAACCGGCACGGATGCGGCAACGGATACGGCCACAGACCCCGCCGCAGGCACCACGGATGCTGCTCAGGAGACCGCACCTGCCGGGCAGGACGCTTTAGACAATTGAAGAGAGATAAAACGCTGAAACGCTGAAACGCTTCTTTTGGTGAAATTTGGCGCTTTTTTCCGAAAAAAGTATGAAGTTTGTCTAAAAAACGGTTGTAAAAGAACGGAAACTGTGATACTATGATATATGCAAGAAAAATGCCCACTGGCGAAACAAAGGAGAGGTTGACCGATGACGATTGCACTGATTGCGCATGACTCCAAAAAAGAGCTGATGGTTCAGTTCTGTACGGCGTATTGCCGGATTTTGAGCCAGCATAAATTGGTGGCTACGGGTACCACCGGCAAGCTGATCTCCGAGGCAACAGGTCTGCAGATCCAGCGCTTTCTGGCAGGTGTTCAGGGCGGTGATCAGCAGATCGCATCCCGCATTGCCTGCAATGAGGTCGATCTGCTCCTGTTCTTCCGCGATCCGATCAACGCAAAGCCCAGCGAGCCCAACGAGATGACCCTGCTGCGCCTGTGTGATGTGCATAATATCCCGCTGGCCACCAACATTGCTACCGCGGAGGTGCTCATCCACGGTCTGGAGCGTGGAGACCTGGATTGGCGGGATATCGTCCACCCGCAGAACTAAAAACTGGAATAAAACACAAGCCCCCGCATGTTGGCCGGAAAACCAACGTGCGGGGGCTTTTTTGCATCCCTGTGATGGTTACAGGAACGTGACGGTTTCGGACAGAGGCTTGCGGGAGCTGTGATTGGGCAGGGGGCCTGCACCCTCGGCAGCGTGGCTCAGATCAAGAAGCATCACGATCTCCTCGTTTTCGGGCAGACCCAGCGCTTTTGCCAGCTTGTCCGGGTCAAAAAAGTTGACCCAGCAGCTGTCCACGCCTGCATTGGCAGCGCCCAGCAGCAGGTGGGTGGCCACGATGGCGGCATCCTCTATGCCGGAGTTCATCCGCTCGCCGGGGTAAGTAAAGGTGTGGTTCTTGTCATAGGCGACCACCAGACAGACGGGGGCACCGTAGCGGCAGGGAGTGGCAGCATCGATCTTTGCCAGCCCTTCTTCGGACTGAACGACGTAGATGCGCTGTTCCTGGGTGTTCTTGGCTGTGGGTGCCAGCCGACCGGCTTCCAGAATGGTGTGGAGTGCTGCAGCGTCTACCTTGCCTGCACCAAAATTTTTGCAGGAATACCGCTGTGCAATAAGCTGAGTGAATTCTATAACGATCTCCTCCTGACTTGGATTGGACGGAACAGAGCGCCGCATGCGGGTGCTCTGTTATGCTGATTATATCACACTGCGCCGGTGGCGCAACCCTTAAAAGAGATCCAGCATGTTGTCCAGATAGATCGCCTCCCGGACGTGGATCTGATACTCCGGCCGGGTCAGATAATAGAGCAGAAACTCCAGCACCAGCGCGCTGCCCAGCCCGCGCCCTTCCAGCTTGAAATTGGAAAAGCCCAACGGCAGATAGCGCTCCCGGATGTCCGCAGTGCCGATGAACCCGGGGTTTTCCATCGCCTTGGAAAAGCGGTAGCCCTCCTGCGCGCCGGGGGCAGTGCACCGATGTTCGCAGACCTCCCCCAGATTTTTGCGGCTGACGGCTTCGTAGCAGCGCCTGCGCTCGGTGCAGCCGAACCAGCAGCACTCGTTGCAGAGAAATTCTACCTTGTCCTTTTCGGGCTGGGAGAGCGTATCCAGGGCATCGAAGGACTTGTTCAGCCGGAAGTCCGGCACGACATACCGGAACTCCGGCCGCCGGACCTCTGCCTGAAACGCCTGAAGATCCGTCAGGACCTTGGTGGTGGAGGATACGAGATAAAGCTCCGGGTAATGCTGCTGCAGGTAGTTCAAAAGCAGCTCGGAGTGGACGATGACCCCATTCTGCACAGTGCCCCGCTGGGCAAACTGCTGACACACTGCGTTGCATTTCCGGTCTGAAAGGTGCTCCGGGCGGAGCAGGGAATTGCTGAATGTGAGCCGGGCAGAGATGCCGTATTCCTGGGTCAGGGCCAGAACTTCGGCGGGGGAGTGCTCCCCGGCCTCCACGCGGCCCCCGCCCCAGATGCAGTCCGGCGGCGCGCCGTAGATGGAGCCGATCTCGCACCAGTCATAAAAATATTCCCGGTGCTCCCGGAACAGGGGCAGGAACAGGCGGTAGAGCTCGTAGAACTCGAACAGTCCGGGCAGGTGATAGCAGGCGGTGTGTTTCATTCTCAGATTTCCTCGGTGTCAGAAGGTGCGGCGGTGATATCCCGGTAAAAGATCGCCCAGGCCGCTTCCTCGTAGGGGTGCAGAAAGAAAAAGCCGGCGCTCAGCGGGATGGACAGCAGGATCAGCAGAACAAGGACCGTATCCGCCGAGTGGGTGAAGGCAAAGACGAGAGAGAAACCAATCAGCATGGGCAGGGTGCAGAGCAGCTCCCAGCCCAGAAAGCTGAGATCGAGGCAGAACAGCCGCCACTTGTTGCCGTCCATGATGCGCCGGGATTCAGTGATGGCTTCGTTGGCCGTCAGGCCGGGGTGCTCGGCCATGATATAGGGGGTCATGGCATAGCTGTAGGCTTTTACCACGCCGGGGATGAACAGCAGCAGCGACCAGAGCGCCACATAAAGCCCCTGCAGGAAATTCATGCAGAAGCCGTCCCACAGGCGGTGCTTCTGGGAAGCGAGGTCGGAGAGGGCAGCGTCCCTGCCGTCTGCAAGGTTCAGGTTGAACCGGGCGTAACCCAGCCGCGCCGCACCGCTCACGATGACGGTGAACACTGCCCAGGCAAGGATGCAGATCACAAGAACCGCCAGCACGCCGCCGCTGCCGGTGGAAAGCAGCCCGGCAAACCCCGGGGTGTCGCCGTTGGTGTTCTGGCTCATGTTGGAGATGACCCTGTCTGAGCTGCTCACAATGTTGGCTCCCAGCAAACTGGCGATCAGTCCGGCCAGAACAGCTGTCTTCCATCTGCCACGCAGGGCATCCAGCGCAAGGGCACGATAATCAGCAGAAAGTTTCATAGAGCTTCCCTCCTGTCAGCAATGGAGATCGTTTGTTGAAAAACGGCAGCTGCCGTTTTATATAAAATACGTTTCAGCCTGCACAAAAATTGCAGCCGGGACTTCTTTTGCAAAGGCTCATCCCCGGGCATCCTGCCGGGTGGTGCTGAAATATTCCTTGGGGGTCATACCGTACTCCTTTTTAAAGGCGCGGAAAAAGTGGTTGTAGCCCCCGAAACCGCTGGTCTTGTACACCTCGGTGATGGGGAGGCCCTGCTCAATGAGGGTGCAGCAGCGGTCCAGCCGGGCCTTTACGATGTAGCGGTGCACGGTCTGGCCGGTCTGGCGTTTGAATTCCCTGGCAATATGCTCCCGGGAGACGAAAAACTCCTTTTCCAGACGATCCAACGTCAGTTCCTCGGTGAGGTGCGCCTGAATAAACAGGAATACCTCATCCAGCATCAGGTGGTGGCGGCTGACCGAAGCGGTGTGGAATTCGGCATGGATGCAGGCACGCAGTGCCAGTACCACGAACATCTGCAGGATGCCGTGCTCGAACGCCGCCGCGCCGAACTGGCTGCTCTCCTGGGGGAGCACCAGCAGTTTCCGGGCAAGATTCTTCAGCAGCATATAGATCTGGCTGTCCGGCCGGACAGCCACCTGCCGGAAGGGCACCACGTTGAAGCTTTTTTCAAAGTCAGTGTCCTCATCCGACAACTGCGCCAGCATCTGGGGAGACAACTGCACCCGGATGATCTCCAGCGGGCCGTAGGTTCCGGCATATTCCAGCCTGCCGCCCTGCCCGGGCTTGAGGATGATCAGGTTCTGCTGCTGGGCGGGCAGCACCACCTCGCTGCACCGGAACACACCGCTGCCCCGGATGACCAGAAACAGGTCATAATACGCGCCCGAAAAGAATTCCCGAACCGTGCTTTGTTCAAAAAGATAACGTTTGGCTGTATAATTCACCAAAATTCCCTCCGTGGAACTGTCAGATGCGACAGTTTGTTGTACACAACTGAAAAGTACAACTGTCATAATTGCATAATACATCAATTTGCGATAGTTTTCAATCATTTTTTGGATATGCTTTGACGCAAAATTAACGTATAATGCAATTGAAGAGAAGAGGCTTGTGTGAAAAGCCTCGTGGTTTCATCTGTTTTTTAAGGAGGATAAAACGAAATGGACCAGAAAAAGACCGTTCGGCCCTTCTCCATGAAGGACAAGATCGGCTATACACTGGGCGATCTGGGCTGCTGCTTCACGGAGCAGTACCGCGCCATGTATCTGTCGATCTTCTACACCCTGATCCTGCAGGTCAACCCCTTCCATGTGGGTATCCTGCTGCTGGTCACCAAGATCTGGGATGCCGTCAATGACCCCATCATCGGTGCGATCGTGGACTCCCGCAAGGCCACCAAGGGCGGCAAGTTCATCCCGTGGATCCGCGCTTTCTCGTTCCCCATGGCAGTGCTCTGTGTGCTGGGCTTTGTCAATGTGGGCAACATCAACTACGGTCTGCGTCTGGCTTACATGTTCATCACCTATGTGCTGTATGAGGCACTGTACACCTGCGTCAACGTGCCCTTCGGCACCCTGTCCAGCGTGATGACCGATGATGTGAGCCAGCGCACCGCCCTGTCCCGCTACCGCAGCCTGGGCGGCACCATCTTCATGACCGTCATGGTCATGATCGGCCCCCTGTTCCTGTATGTGGACAACAAGCCCGTGGCTGGCCGCTTCCTGATGCTGGCCTGCATCTGCGCCATGCTGGGCCTGCTGTGCCTGCAGATCACCTGCGTGTGGTGCAAGGAGCGTGTGGAAGTGCCTGAGCGTCCGCAGGGCGAAAAGCTGAACTACCTGCACGTGCTCAAGGAAATCTCTCACAACAAGGCTCTGCTGGGCGTGATGTTCTTCAGCCTGACCGGCATGATCGGTGCATCCGTGGTCAACGGCCTGAACACCTACCTGTACAAGGACTTCTTCGGCAACGTCAAGATCCAGGCTGTCTCCGGCATGCTGAGCGTGCTGTACGCAGTGCTCTCCTTTGCCATCACCCAGCCTCTGGCCAACAAGTTCGGCAAGAAGGAGTGGTGCTGCATGGGTGCCGGCTTTGCCGCCGTCGTGTTCGGCATCCTGTTCTTCTTCCCCGTCCATAACCCCGTGGCCTTCATCGTCATCAACGGTATCTGCTATCTGGGCGCTTCCGGCATGCAGGTGCTGATCTGGGCTATGGTCAACGACGCCATCGACTACCACGAGCTGCAGACCGGCGAGCGCAACGAGGGCATCGTTTACTCCACCTATTCCTTCTTCCGCAAGCTTGCAAGCGCCATTTCCGGCAGCCTGTCCAGCTTTGTGCTGGGTGCCATCGGCTACAACGTTACCGCTGGCGCTGTGCAGACCGCAGGTGTTGTGAACGCCATCTGGAAGAGCTACACCGGCGTCTACTTCCTGGGCTACGGCATTGCAGTTGCCATCCTGTTCTTCGTCTACCCCCTGACCAAGCAGAAGACGGCCGAGATGCTGGCAGAGCTGAAGAGTCGCCGTGCCGCAAAGGAGAGCAAGTAAATGAAGATCTTACAGGTCCAGTTTCAAAACCGCAATGGTCACACCCTGCGCGGCATCGTGACCCTGCCTGATACGGAGGGCAAGGTGCCCTTTGTGGTGCATCTGCACGGCTTTGCCGGCAGCTGCAGCGGCTACAAATCCATGTACACCCACCTGTCCCGCGCTCTGGCAGCGCAGGGCATCGGCAGCGCACGGTTTGATTTCTACGGCAACGGCGAGAGCGACGGCGAGTTCGAGGATATGAGCTTCGATGGCCTGCACACCGATGCACAGGATATCTTTGCATGGGCAGCCCAGCAGCCCTATGTGGACAGCGAAAAGATGTTCCTCTCCGGCCAGAGCATGGGCGGCTACATTGCTGCCTCCTGCGCTCCGGTGATCCAGCCCCACGGCCTGATCCTGCTGTGCCCGGGCGCAGGGATGTGGTTCGGCTGCGCTCAGCGCGCCGACGGCGTGACCCAGACCGGCAAGGACTACGCCGACATGGAGGGTCTGTGCTACAAGATGGCCTTCAATTATGAGATGGCCAAGCACCCCGATCCCTTTACCGAGGCTAAGGGCTACAACGGCCCGGTGCTTCTGCTGCGGGCCGACGATGACCGTCTGGTGGACGAGGGCACCTGCAGCCGCTATGCCGAGGGGTACACCGCACCCGAGGTGGATACCATTGCAGGCGGCGGACACAACTTTGCCACGCTGACCGCTCGTGCCGCCGTGGAGGAAAAGACCGCCGCATTCATCAAAGCACATCTGTAAGGAGGCATTTGTATGGAAAACATGATCCTGCAGCCCATTGTAGTGGGCGGACAGACCTTTAAGAACCGCATTATGTTCCCCCCGCTGACCACCGGTTACGAGAAGAACGGCATGATCAGCGAGCAGGACATGGGCTTCTACACCCGTCTGGCAAAGGGCGGCGTAGGCTACATCGTTCTGGGCGACGTTGCACCCATCAACAGCTTTTCTCCCACCCCTAAGCTGTTTGACGACAGCCAGATCCCGGCCTTCAAGGAGCTGGCCGACAGTGTTCACGCCTACGGCACCAAGCTGGGTGTCCAGCTCTTCCACCCGGAGTACGATGTGGATGCTATCAACAGCCTGTTCATGCAGAAAAAGTTTGACGAGATGCGTCAGCGCCTGCATCACGATATGATGTTCTTTACCGATGAGGTCAGCGAGGAAATGCTGATGGCCATCATCGATAAGATGTGCGCCTGCGCGGTGCGTGCCCAGAAGGCCGGTGTGGACGTGATCCAGATCCACGGCGACCGCCTGAACGGCTGCCTGTGCTCCACCCGGATGAACCACCGCACCGACAAGTTCGGCGGCAGTCTGGAGAACCGGGTCCGCTTTGCCCGGATGCTGACCCGGGCCATCCGCAAGGCTGTGCCGGATATGATCATCGACTACAAGCTGTCCATCGTTACCCCGCAGCGCGGCAAGGGCGGCATTGACGAGGCCGATGCCGTGCAGTTTGCCCAGTGGCTGGTGGAGGACGGCGTGGATATGCTCCACGTTGCCCAGGCTAACCACACCGGCAACATGGCGGATACCATTCCTCCCATGGGTGTGCAGCCCTACGGCTTCTTTGTCAGGATCGCCGGCGACATCAAAAAGGCCGTCAACGTGCCGGTCAGCGCCGTGGGCCGTATCGTGGATGCCGAGATGGCAGAGCGCGTCATCGAGAGCGGCATGGCTGATATCGTTGCCATGGGCCGCCCGCTGCTGGCTGACCCCGACTGGGGCACCAAGATCGCTGCCGGTAAGGCCTGCGATATCCGCCGCTGCATCAGCTGCAACAAGGGCTGCACCGATGCCATCCAGAACCGCCAGTTCCTCTCCTGCGTGCTGAACGCAGAGAACGGCTACGAGAACAGCCGCAGCATCCAGCCTGCAGAGCAGAAAAAGAAGATCGCTGTCCTGGGCGGCGGCCCTGCCGGCTTGGAGGCAGCCCGTGTGGCAGCCCTGCGCGGCCATGATGTGACCCTGTTTGAAAAGACCACCTCTCTGGGCGGTCAGCTGAACATTGCCTGCGTGCCTCCCCGCAAGGAGGAGATGCGCCGCGCCACGCAGGATCTGATCCATGCAGTCTGCAACGCCGGTGTGCACCTGTGCATGGGCCAGACCCGCACCGCCGAGCAGCTGAAGGATGCCGGTTTTGAGGCAGTCATCAACGCTGTGGGCGCACACAGCGCCGCACCTCGCATCCCCGGCATTGACGGCGTGAACGTGGCCGATGCCTGGAAGGTGCTGGCCGGTGAACAGCAGGTGTACGGCACTGTGGCTGTCATCGGCGGCGGCATGGTGGGCTGCGAGACCGCAGAGTATCTGGCTGCCCGCGGCTGCAAGGTGTCTGTCATCGAGATGATGGACAAGATCGCGGCAGGCGAGAGCACCACCATTCTGCCCACCCTGCTGGAAAACTACAAGACCTACGGTGTGGAGCAGTACCCCGGCCACAAGGTCAAGGAGTTCCGCATGGATGCCGTTGTCTGCGAGAACAAGGACGGCGCAGAGGTGACCATTCCCTGCGATCACATCGTGCTGGCTATGGGCGCACGCTCCAACGAGTTTGACGCTGCTGCGCTGGAAGCTGCCAACATCCCGGTGTACTCCATCGGCGATGCCGCAGGCAAGGCTGCAGATATCTCCAACGCCATCCGTACCGGCTACGATACCGCCTGCCAGCTGTAAAGTAGTCTGAGATGCGCACAGCGCATCGCCAAAAGTGCAAGCCCGGAAGGTCTGTGTGCCTTCCGGGCTTGCTTTTTTTCGGGAAAAGACGTGATCATTGGCCGCCCTCTGCGATATTTTTCCGCCGGTTAAGCCTGGATATAGAAATCCGACAAGAGTTGTGTTAGAATAAGGCATCTGGGAGCGCCATGTGGCGGGTGCTCCGCTTCAACATGAAAAATGGAGGCTTTTTATGAAAAAGACCTATCGCTCGTTCTTTTGTCTGCTTGCAGTGCTGCTGCTCAGTGTCAGTGCACTGCCCGCTGCCTCGGCACTGTTTTCGGAGCGGCTCTACTACTATGGTACGGTAGAAGAGATCAGCCGCGCTGCGGACGGCACGGTGGAGTCCGTACTGGTGACCGCAGAGGATAAGGAGTCCTATGAAATGGTGATCACCGAGCGCACCCAGTGGCAGGACCATGACGAAAAGACCACCTCCGATTCCGCTACCCTTGCAGTGGGGGAGCAGATCTGTGTGGTGCACGACCCTGCCGTGATGATGTCGCTGCCGCCGCAGTCGGTGGCCTATACCGTCATCCGCAATTTCCCCGCAGGCACGGATCTGGAGCAGGAAGCCCGCGACGCTGCCTGCCCGGTGAAGCAGTTCTTCGCCCGGACCCGCAAGGCCATTGAGGACTGGTTCTACCAGACCATGCCCATTGCAGAGTGAATCTGACTGCATCGTAAAAAAGGAAAACATCTGCTGTCCCGCGCCGGAGGCTGTCACGTCCGGCAAAGGGGCAGCAGATGTTTTTTTGTGTGTAATCCTGCCTTGTTCAACTTATGATTCATCCAGTTGGGCAGCAGTGCAGAAACACTCAGTTCCGCTGGACCCCAAGATAGCGGGTACCCTGAAAACTCAGCTTTCCAATGTCGCCCTCCACAAGCATTCCGTAGTCCGAACCACTTACGGTAAGCTCCATGCGGTCGCCGCTCTCTACCTGAAAGGTCACATAATAGGTCGTGAACGTATGCGCCATCGTATTGTCTGTATGGTGGCGAGAAACTTCCGTTCGCTTTGCCACAACCGTTGCCGGAACAGTCAGCCGCGGCGAATGGTTGTTTTTATTCCATGTGCTGATATTTCCGATGATGGTGTATAGGATCATACCCAAAACCACAAGGAACAGGATGGGAAACAGAATGCTGAACAGCATATCAATTCCAGCGTAAAACATCTTATTCCTCCAAAATTTCTTCCAGCAGGTCTTTTACATCGTCCAGAAAAGATTCTTCTCCAAGGGTGTTCACTTTGAAGAACACCGCCTGACTGCCGCCTGCGGTGATGGCGGATAACCGGATCGGGCTGTCCCCGTTCTGAAACATGGTCAGCGTCAGACTCAGGCGATTACCGCCCATCACGCTGTACCGTTCAAAGACGCGGACGCTGCACCGGGCATCGCCCTCTTTGAAATCACTTCCGGCTTCCAGCTCTGCCGACCAGCTGCTGGCCGGAATTTCGTTTTCCAACTTCCAGAGCAGCTGATCAAATTTCTTGTTCTGAATGGTCTTTTCAAAGATCGCCATAATGGTCCCTCCGTTTTACCAACAAAATTCGGTCCCTTATCCTTAATACGAACGAACCCGCAGGAAAATTGCAGAATGCCATCCCTGCGCTCCGGATTCGGAGGAATACTTTGTGATCTTCCAACAGCATACAGTAGCACCAGGGGGTGCTGTGTATGCTATTAACGCTGCTGCAATTTTTCGCTACAAAATTTCTGGTGCTGGCGCTGCATCTGGAAGCGGGGAGTTTCCCAAAGCCGCTCAGTGCACGGGAGGAGATCGAAACCTTTGCGGCTCTGCGGGCGGGGGACAGGAGTGCGCGGGAAAAGATCATCCGGCACAACCTGCGGCTGGTGGCCCATGTGGCAAAGAAATACTACGCCCAGCCCGGCGACCAGGAGGACCTGATCTCAATTGGAACCATTGGGCTGATGAAGGCCGTGGATACCTTTGACACCACCCGCAAGGCGCGGTTTGCGACCTATGCCAGCAGGTGCATTGAGAATGCTATCCTCACCCGAGCGAACGCCGGATTGAGAATCGGAACCATCCGTTTCCGGGCCGGAGCCGCCGCCTTCGTCATCCTCCGGGTCTACGGGGAAGGTGGTCCAGTCGATTTCATCCTCCGGTGAACCGAAGAACACCACATGCGCCACCTTGCCGTCCCATACCACCTTGCGCACCACAGTGCGGATGGCGGCACGCTTCTGGGTCACGGTCATGTCGTCGATGTTGTCGTGGAACACGGTCAGCAGTTGACGCATCAGGTCAAATTCCATCCCTGCCAGAACGCCTTCGTCCGTAAGGCTTTCCAGTTCCCGGATGCGGGAGCTCAGGGCGGCATCCTGACCGTTCAGCTCCTCAATGCGCTTTTTCAGGTGGACTGCGGCGGTGCTGTCTCCAAAATCGGCAAGGGAGTCGATGAGGGCGGTGATCTTCCGCTGCGTCTCGGCTTGCTCCTTGCGCAGGGCAGAAAGCTTGGTCTCACACTCGGAACGGTTGCCTGCGTGGGCGGACTTTGCCTTTTCCAACTGCTTCATAAAGTCGCTGGAATGGTCGGCAAGGTGCTTGACCTGCTCGCAGATGGCAGCATCCAGCAAATTGCCGTTGGCATTCCGGACATTACATAACTCTCTCCGGCTGCGCTCCTTCAGTTTGCACATATAGGGAAAGACCACCTGCCCGTCGGCAGTTTTGCGCCCGGTGACCTTGGGGTACATCCGGCTGCCGCAGGAGCACCACAGTAGGCCGGTGAGCAGGGCTTCGTTGCCGCGGGACTTGTGGTAGGACTTGGATTTGTTCCGCTCCAGCGACTCCTGCACCCGAATCCACCGGTTCGAGGAGATGATGCCGGGGTGCTCGCCCACCGAAACGATCCATTCGCTGATGGGATTGTAGACGGTGGCACGGCCTTTTTCCTGGTCGCTGCGGTTGTAGGCCAGCACGCCGCGCACACCGTCGAAATCGGACTCCGGGGCGAACAGCTCTGCTTCGTTGTCCACAAAATACTGATAGGCGTCCTTGTCTGCAATGAGGTAGACGGGATTCTGCAAAATCGACTTGATGGAAAACCGGGTGAACGAACGCCCGGTTTTTGTTTTGATGCCCTGCCGCAGCAGCTCGGTCTCGGTCATGGTCAGAGAATCGTACTGCTCGTAGAGGTCGAAAATTTTGTAGATGATCTCTGCTTCGTCCGGCAACAGCTTGAGCTTGCAGGCCTTTTTGGTCTTGCCGTCCACCGTGATGCTCTTGACGCTCTCGGAGGCGTATCCCGTGGGGGTGGTGCCGCCCAGCCAGCGCCCGGTCTTTGCCAGCTCGTGCATATTATCCCGGATACGCTCTGCGATGGTCTCCCGCTCCAGTTGACTGAACACCGATGCGATGTACATCATCGCGCGGCCCATGGGGCTGGACGTGTCAAAACTTTCACGGATGGACACAAAGTCGATGCCCAGCCGTCCCAGTTCTTCAATCAGGCTGGAAAAGTCGCTGATGTTGCGGCTGATGCGGTCCAGACGATAGACCACGATGGCACGGATCTTCCGCTCTTTGGCGGCGGTCATCATCTTTTTGAAATCCGGGCGGTTCAGGTTGCCGCCGGAAAAGCCCTCGTCCTCAAAGACAACGGCATGTTCCGCGGCAGCATCGCCGTAGTGAGTGCGGATATATTCGCGGCAGAAGTCGATCTGATTTCCGATACTTTCGCCCTTGCCGGTGTAGCGGGATTTGCGGGAATAGATGGCAATGGTGTCGGCAGTTTTGGCCATAAGATACTCCTTTCCTGTTGTCTGGTGGCCGTAGATGCGGTTATTGTAGCATGGCAGGCCATGGTCTGCAAGGTTTTAATTATAAAGGAGAAACGACTATGGAATTCTTTAACTCTGCTGTGGAAGTTCTGCAGACTCTGGTGGTGGCTCTGGGTGCCGGTCTCGGCGTTTGGGGTGCAGTAAATCTGCTGGAAGGTTATGGCTCGGATAACCCCGGTGCCAATGCTCATGTGCCATAAAGTAACACCACAATATGAAAGACGGCTATCCCCATTATTCCGTAATCAGTAAAGGTGATTTGACATTTTTCTTGAAGTTGTATATACTTTTCATGCAAGTATGAAAAACATGAATTAAGGAGATGCTGTACAATGTCCATGCCAAAAGGAAAGCACATATTTGGAACTGTTAAGGTTGGGGAGCGCGGACAAATTGTCATTCCCAAAGAAGCGCGAGAAATATTTGACATAAATCCCGGAGACACGCTACTCGTTTTAGGCGATGAGGAACAAGGAATAGCTGTAGTCAAAGCTGATGTAATGAAAGAGGTTGCTGTAAAGATTTTGAAAGGTTTAGGCCACTTCAAGGGAGGAAATGATGATGAAACTAAATGAAACTACGCTTCCCTTTTTAGAAGTGGATTGTATTCAACAGTTTGGGCAAGAAAAAGGAAAGCTGATTTTTGAGCAAGCAGAAAAAATTTATCAAGAACTTCTGAATAACGCCGACTATCGCAATAACGCCGCAATTCAAAATCATTTGCAATTAAAGCTATTTCCAACGTTGGCTTATTACAAGGCACTTCGAGGAGAGGGTATAAACCAAAATGAAGCGTTAGAATATGTTAGAAACGAAACCCATAAAGCCGCAAACGTTCAAAAAGAAGAAATGAAAAAGTTAGGAAGTATGCCTTTTGCATATACCATCTATCAGTTAGGTGTAAAAAAGCATATGCGAAAAAATTTTCCCGATGACGGTTGGACAACGGAATGGGTTAAATGTAATGGCAAAGAGATACACTTCAATTTGCATAATTGCATTTATTGGGAACTAACAAAAATGTATGATTGTCCAGAGTTATGTTGTGTGTATTGTGAAAATGATGATATTTCTTTTTCAGGTTTATTACCCAAAATTCGTTTTGAACGAACTGGCACATTAGGAAATGGTTCGCCATATTGCGATTTTCATTTTCTAAAAGTGAGGTAAAACCAATGATTAAGAATTATTTACCACACCAGCTATTCCGATGGCAGCGGGCAGCAGTTCATCACGCTGGTCAGCAAGTCGGGTGCGACTTTTTATCTGGTCATTGACCGTAATGCCAAGGGACAGCAGACCGTCCACTTCATGAATCTGGTGGATGAAGCCGACCTTCTGACCCTGATGGAAGAAGAGGATGCCGAAGCCTATACTGCTGAAAAAGAAGCTGTGGCGCAGGCCGAAAAAGAAGCCCTTGACCCCGATGCAGATTACACCGAGGACAAGGGCGATTTTGAGATTCCGATGGAGGATGAGCCGGAGGAACCCGGCAAGGAGGACATGGCGGAAGAATAATTTTACTGGCGGCGTTTGCCGCCTTACATATTGAAATTCAGATAATCCAAATCGGGACGATATAGTTATCTCGATCTATGATACCGACTTTTGGCTTCATGCAGACGATAGCACCTTTCCCGCGTGGGACAGAGGCTTTATCCAGCAAAGAAAATACCTTCGTCAGTTCGGTGCCGGGATTCGAGGTTTTTTTGATTTCAATGGGATTCAGAACACCATCCTGCTCCAGAACAATGTCAATCTCTTTTGCATCTTTGTCGCGGTAGTAGTACAAAAACGGCTCTCTGCCGGTATTCAGATAGGTCTTCGCAATTTCGGAAACAACATAGTTTTCGAGGATTGCACCGTTCATGGCACCATACTCCAGAACCTCTGCACTGCTCCACTTGGTCAGATAGCAGACCAATCCCGTATCATAAAAATAGAGCTTGGGGGTTTTTACCAAACGCTTCAGAAGGTTATTGGAGTAGGGGTGCAGATAGAAGATGATACCCAGTGTTTCCAGAATGTGCAACCAATCTTTTGCCTGCTTCTGGTTGATGTCCGCATCCTGTGCAATCTCAGAAACGTTCAGCATCTGCGAGCAGCGGGTGGCAACCGCTGTCATAAAACGCAGAAATTTCAGCGCATCAATGGCATCGGAAAGCTCTTTTACGTCACGTTCTATATAGGTAGAAAGGTAGCTGCTGTAAAAAATCTGGCTGTTGGTATTTTTTCCGCTTGCAATAGCGGGCATGGAGCCCCGATAGATACGCTCAAAGATATCTTTGGTATCTGCGGGCACAGCTTTTTCCTCGCGGTTCAGCAGAGCGTCCAAATCTACACGGAATGGCTCGGTATCTGCACCGTTTATTTCTGACTGCGAAAGAGAAGTCATTGACAGCACTGCAACACGCCCGGCAAGTGATTCCTGTACCCCGTGCATCAGCTTGAACACCTGTGACCCGGTCAACCAAAAGGCACCCGGCTCATGGTGAGTATCTGCATAGACTTTGATATAGGTAAATAGTTCCGGTGCATATTGAACCTCATCAATCAGAACCGGCGGCTTATGCAGCTGCAAAAACAATTCCGGATCATTTTTTGCGAGTGCCCGCTCGTTCAAATCGTCCAGTGAAACATATCCACGGGAAGTTCCTTCCATGAGTTTTTGCAGCATAGTTGTTTTTCCTACCTGCCGGGGGCCGGTCACAAGCACAACCGAATATTCCTGCGTGACCTGCTGCACAACTTTCTCAAGACTTCTGGTAATATAGCTCACGTTCGTCACCTACTTTCAATTGTTTCGGCTGATTTTTCATCTGATTACATTTTAGCCGAAGCAATATGCTTTTTCAAGTGAATTTTGCGAAAAAATCAAGAAGAAATGGAGGAATACTTATTGTCTTATCGCTTAGTAATCGCAGAAAAGCCCTCAGTCGGGGCTGCTTATGCAAAAGTTCTCGGTGCGACAAACCGCCAAGACGGCTATTGGGAGGGAAACGGTTATCTTGTCAGCTGGTGCATGAACCGTTACGTCCGGCGTGGTTCCAAGGGCATTGCGCTGCTGGATGAATCCGGCGGATACCCGCGCCTGCACTATGTCTTTGATGTGTCTGATACGGCACCGCGGCGAAACGCCCTGTACCCGGACCTGTGGCAGATCAATGAATCCCTGAAAGAGCCGGTCAGGTCTATGTTGGCAGAAAACTATGGCGTTCAAAGCGAAAGTTTTGGCCAGCAGCTGGCGGATGTGGCCGGAAAACTGGTGCAGTCCTAGAGTGCGCCCTCCACGTTGATGGGCGTACAGTGTCCGTTCCGCTGTTGAACGAAAAACAGCTCGTGGCACGCAGTACGGCTGAAGCTGCTGGGAAGCGGTGTGATCCATACCGTGACGCTGAAACAGACCGAGTGCCGCAAAAGGAACAAAAAAATAGCCGCCGCTGTCTACCTGTATCAGGCGGACAACGACGGCGAATGGGGTAATCTGCGGTTTGACTTTGAAAGCGGCACAGCGGAGATCGTAAAGCTGGCAGATTGGAACACGACAACGTCCAACATCTTTGCAAAAACGGCGATCCGGTACATACAGGGATTTCCGGAAGCGAGACTGCTGAAATCTGTGACCGTGCCGTTTTGGAAAGGCTGGACATAATTATCCACGAAGCATGACCTTTGCGCAGAACAGACCGTCCTGATAGGTAACCGTACTTGCCCCGCCGGATTTTTCTGCGATATGGCGGACGGACTGGATTCCGATGCCGTTTCCCTTGCGCTTGGACGAGCGGAAAACTCCGCTATTTTCGTTGATCTCCCCGTCAAAGGCGTTTTCCGCTTCGATCAGCACGAGCCGCGCGGCATGGACATACGCGGTGACCTCGATCTTCCGCCGGGCGGGAGCGGTGCGAAGGCTGGCTTCGAATGCGTTTTCCAGAAGATTCGACAGCACCAGACACATATCGATCTCGTCCACGGGAAGCGTCTGCGGCAGATCCAGCTTGGCACAGAAGGGGATCCCCTCACGCTTTGCAAGGGCACAGTAATAGCCTACAACACTGTCCGCCGCCCGGTTTTCGCAAAAGCTCATATCCAGCTCCGGGATGCGGGAGACGGTTTTTGCAAGATAAGCCTTCAGACCGTCCAAATCTCCCGCTTCAGCCAGCGCGGAGAGCTGATTCATCTGGTGGCGCATATCGTGCCGTGCCTGCCGGGCTTCCTCGATGGCGGCTTTCAGGCTTTCGTAGCGCTGCTGCTGCATGGAAAGAAACTGGTTCTCCTGCTGCAATCTCGCGTTCCGGTTGATGCTGATCGCCATAAGAAGGAAGATCGCGTTAAAGAAGAGCATCAAAAACAAAAGCGCGATGCTCATAACGATGTAGACCTGCAAGACCCGCCCGGTCTGAAGCGTCGTCGGATAACGCGGGATCATGAAAAGGTTCAGCAGAATGAACACAAGCGGCAGCACCCAGAACGCATACCATGTCTGCGCAAAGTTATCATCCTCCACCATCATGCGCACTGCGTGGGTGGCGGGATAATACGCTGCGGCAGTGATCAGCCAGCAGACCGCATTATAAAAAATGCAGGCAGCAAAACAGAACCACGGCTTATCCGGCGGCAGCTGCTGCCGCAGTGTGATCGCCGTGCCGATGGCGCGGGATAAGCTGTTCAGGCAGGCGAACACCGCGCAGACCGCCAGCGCAATCGTTCCGGACTTCCAGAGAGAGGTCTGCAATGTTTTGACATACAGAAGGCTCGCCGCAAGTGTGATAACCAGCATGGGGAGCGCAGTCGGGCTGTTGAAACAATAGCAAAGCAGTCCGCCGCCAAGGCAAAGCCCGAGCAGCAGCGGCACTGCCCATGCCGCAAGCCTTGCGGGCGGCTGCTTCAAATAAGAGCGCACCGGAAAATACGCGAGCAGCAGACCCGGAAAGACCACGGTGAGCTCCAAAATCGGGCGCAGGAGGTCCTTCAACCCACACGCCCCCTTTGCAATAGAAACTCCATAAATGCCTGCCGGGCTGCCTTTAAAAGCTCCTGACTGACATAGATGCGGCTGCCGTCCGTCATACAAAAGGCGGCATCCTGAAAATCGGCAGCGTTCTCCATATTGACGATTGCACCGCGACCGCAGACGAAAAACCGAGGGTCTTTTTTGAGCGGCTCTGTGAACGCCTTGAAGCTCTGGCGCGTGGCAAGCGTTTTGCCGGCGGTGGTGCGGATGCTGATCATGTGGGCAAAATGCTCGGCGGAAACGATATCCCGGTAGCACAAACGGATGTCACTGCCATCGACCTTCACCGTCAGAATCGGCTCGGGGCGCGGAAGCTTTGAGAGCATCTCATCCAGCAGGGCAGAAAGCTCGGCTTCGGTAAAGGGCTTGACCAGATAGTGCAGCGCCCGTACCTGAAAGCCCTCGAACGCATGGTCTGTCGAGGTCGTGGTAAAAACCAGAAGGCAGTCTGCATCGGTTTTTCGCAGCTCCTTTGCCGCCTCCATGCCGCTTAAGCCTTCCATGTAAATGTCCAGAAATGCGGCGGAAAAACGCTGCTCGTTTTCTGCCGCCAGAAAAGCCTCTCCGCTGTCAAATTCCAGAAGCTCCGCCTCTGTGCCGCGCGCGCGCAGCTGCCGCACCAGGCGCTCTTTCAGTTGCGCGCGCTCCGCATCGAGGTCATCGACAATTGCAATTCTCATGCTATACCGGAAAGCTGCTTACAAACAGCTTCCAACCTCCTTTATAAAATCTTTCATCCTGATTATAGCACAGTTGCCCGGTTCTGTCGCAGCAGAAACCGGGATTTCGTGCCGGAAACCGGGCTTTCGTGCCAAATGCCTTGAAAAGGCTGCGCCTGCCCGTATACTGAAGACAGAAAAACCCCCAACGACGGCAGAAGGAAAGGAGGGGTGTTGTGCATCGAATCGCCGTGCTGACAAACAGCATGGCGCAGGAAGCCTTTTTAGCAGAGCAGCTCCTACGGTTCTGCGCCGAGCATTGTTTGTTTCCCCAAATGGATTGTTACCGCGATCAGGAAAGCTTTTTTGAAGCCGCACACAACGAGCCGCTGACCAATGCCTTGATCGCCCTGCCGGGTGTCGATGGCTTGAACGCGGTAGAGCATCTGCGCACACTTTGTCCCCAAACGCGCATCATCTGGTGCAGTGACCTGAATTTTTCGCTCCACGCCTTCCGGCTGCGCGCAGACTACTTTCTGCTCGAGCCGGTGACCGAAGACGCTTTACGGCAGGGCTTTTGCAGCTGGCTGGACAAGAAAGCGCCGCTCCGGTCTGACCGCAACGAACACAACAAGGAGAACGGTTTATGAAAAAGAGAAATATCATCCATTCTGCGTTAAGCCTGTCCCTGACAGCTGCCCTGTGCCTTTCCATGGCTGCCTGCGGCGGAACGCAGCCCCCTGCGGACAGCAGCGCCGCTTCGGCAGCTCCCGCACAGCCTGCTGCGGTACAGCCCGCGGCGGAGGAACCCACCTCTACGGCACTGCCCGTGAAAGCCCTGCACCCCAAGCAGGTAGATGAGAACCCCTACATGGCAAAGAGCGATGCCAACATCCACCATGACGGCTACAATACTGACTCGACGGATGAGATCCTGCCGCTGGGCATCTACCCCGAGATCAACGTTTCCTACGAGAAAACGAACGCAAACGCTTCTCCCGCCATCTACTTTGACAGCTACGGTCATGCCGTTGTGCCGCTGCTTGGCGGCATCGCCATCCGGGATCTGAACGCCGAAGAAACAAAGACGCTCGGCTATTTCTCCCCGAAGAAGCATGACGGCGGCGGTTACGTCATCCAGAGCTCCTATACGTTCCTGGACTCGGAAAACCGCATCGTCTGCCCCACCAGCAACAACCATGTGCTGATGCTCCGCGCAACAGACGAAAGCGGCAACGTGCTGCCCGAATTTGAAAAGGTACTGGACATTGACATCAAGGCTGCCGCCGAGGCTGCACTTGGCAAGGAGCTGACCCAGAATCTTCTGTCCGTGGTTTTTGACTACGATGGAAACCTCTGGTTTGCAACGGGCGGCTTCCGCATTTATCCGCAGCGCCAGCAGCAGGGCGTTATCGGCTATATTGCCCATTCCGCCATTGATGCAATTTTGAACGGCAAGCAGACAGACCTTTCCAAAGCGGTCTTTGTCCACGAACTGACCCCCGGCGAGGGTGCAGAAAACGGCATCGCCGCCTCCAAGGAGGGTGCGGTCATCCTGACCAACCAGAACTGCTATCTTCTGCGCGCAGAGGACGGCGTAAACGTTGTGTGGTGCACGCCGTACAAGAGCGCGGGCGCAAAGGTGAGCGGCGAAGGCGATAAGACCACCGGCGGCGGTCTTGCATGGGGCGGCGGCTGCTCTCCCACCCTGACGCCGAACCTTGTGCTGTTCACCGACAATCAGGACCCCGTAAACCTTCTTGCGCTCGATATGAAGACCGGCGAGGTGGTGGCAAGCACCCCGGTGCTGGATGATCTGCCCGAGGGCTATCAGGTAGCCGTTGAGAACTCTGCCATCGTCTATGATGACGGCGAAGGCACCGTAAGCACCATCGTCTGCAACTGGTTCGGCGCGGGCAACGCAGGTCTGGCAGACCCCAACAACGACTCCTCCATCCAGAGCTACGCCAACATCTATGACATGAACTGGCTGACAAAGGGCAACTGCATGATTGCGCCCGGCGTCGAGCGCGTGGACACCGTGAAAACCGATAGCGGCTATGAGATGAAGAGCATCTGGTCTCGAAATGACCTGAGCGATACATCGATTCTCAAGCTCTCCACCGCGACGGGCTATATCTACGGCTATGTGCAGGATCTGGAAAGCGGCATGTGGCAGTACATCATTCTGGACTTTGCCACCGGCGAGACCGTTTTCACGATGGATGTTTCCAATAAATACGGTTACAACAACATGGCGATCGGTATGTATGCCGGAAACAGCGGCAACGCGCTCTACTGCCCGACCGGCTATCTGGAGCTGCTGCGCCTGCAGGACCGCTTTGTTTATCTGCCCGAAATGCCCTACCGCAAGGTCGATCTTGACAAGGCTGCACGGAACGTGCTGACGCAGGCACAGTTTGAGCAGGCCGGCGGCGAAGGCACTGTTGCAAACTGGCGCAATACTGTGACGGTCGAAAATGTTCATCCCAACACGACGGTCTCGTTCCGGATGAACGACCTGTCCGGCAGCACCTCCGCGCTGACCCTCTACGCCTACGGCGCAGACGGCAAGCTGGCAAAGGTCGAGCCTGCGCTGTGGTCGATCACGGACGAGGACGGCAAGACCGTAACAGAGCTTACCGCCGGCACGCTGTACGAGCTGCGCGTGACCGTTGCCGACGGCGGTGCGTTCGACCTGAGCGAGGCGGAAAAGGAGATCAAAATTTCCGTTGTACTAGCGAAGTAAGACTCAAGGAAGGCTCCGGTGCCAAAAGCGCCGGAGCCTTCTTCAGCCTGTCAAAAAACCACAAAGTCACCTCCCCGTTTCTGATATAATGAAAGAAACAGGGGTGTAAAGCATGCCTTAAATGATTTGCGCCCGTGCCAGCATAAATGCTGATACGGGCGCTTCTCTGTTCCATTCACAGCATATCGGACTGCCCGGTGACAGTCCGATATGCTGTGATGTGCTGATAGTTCCTTGCATGAGAACTGCCGACCGTTTGCGTCCTATTTTTCAAACAGGTACAGCAGGTATCCGTAGCCCTCGGTCTTCATTTTTTCATAGGGGACGAAGCGCAGGGCCGCACTGTTGATGCAGTAGCGCACGCCATTGGGGGACTCCGAATCGCCGGTGAACACATGACCAAGGTGAGAATCTCCGGCACGGCTTCTGACCTCTGTACGGCGCATGCCGTGGCTCAGGTCCTCCAGTTCCACCACGGCAGGCTCTTCAATGGGCTTTGTGAAAGCCGGCCAGCCGCAGCCGCTCTCGTACTTATCCGTGGAGGAAAAGAGCGGCTCGCCAGTGACGACATCCACATAGATGCCCTTTTCAAACTTATCCCAGAACTCACCTGTGAAAGGGTGCTCTGTGCCGCTCTCCTGCGTAACACGGTACTGCTCCGCCGTCAGCTTGTCCCGGATGGATTCCGCCGCGGGCTTCTGATAGTCGCCCGGGTCGATGCGCAGCCGGGAAAAAAGCTCCATCTCCGCGCGCGGGATGTGGCAGTAGCCGCCCGGATTCTTTTCGAGGTAGTTCTGGTGGTATTCCTCGGCGGGATAGAAGTTTTTGAGCGGGCCGATCTCCACGAAGAATTTCTCGCTGCGTCCCCGCTCGATCTCCGCGATGCGCTTCACCGTTTCTCTCGCGCTTTCATTGGTGAAGTAAACGCCGGTCTGGTACTGGCTGCCCCGGTCGTTGCCCTGCCGATTTTGTACCGTGGGGTCGATGACATAGAAGTACGCCATCAGCAGCGCGTCGAGGCTCACCTGCTCGGGGTCGTATTCCACCCGTACGGTCTCCCGGAAGCCGGTCTCTCCCTTGCAGACGGTCTTGTAATCGGCATCCGCCTCGCAGGTGCCGTTGGCGTAGCCGCTCTCGGCATCGATGACGCCGGGGATGGACTGCATCAGCTGTTCCATGCCCCAGAAGCAGCCGCCTGCCAGATAGATGACATTGTCTGTAGTATCCATATAGGTGATCTCCTCGTCGGACCGGTCAAAAGCCGCTCCGTCCATGTTTGTTTCCTGTCCGCTCTTTTCCTTCGGCACAGTCTGCTTCCCGGCGGCGCAGCCGCCCAGCAGTAGCACTGCGGCGAAAAGCAGGGCCAATACACTTCGATACATCGCGTTTCCTCCTTTCAGAGGAATCAGGGTTCACTCCGCTCCTTGCCCGCCGAGGGCAATGCAGCGGCGCACAGCAGGCGCTTTTTTAAATCTCGGGTCAGCCCACATCGGCGGCGAGCGCCTGCTCGATGAGCTTTTGCAGCGTCTCCGCCTGCTTCTTTTCTGTGATGGCTCCTACGATGGGTTCACCCACGATATTGCCGCTGCGGTCGACCACATAGGTGGTGGGATAGGCAAAGATGTTGGTGGTAAACTTTCCCGCCTCACCATCTGAGTCAAAATACACATTCTGATAGGTGGCGCCCTTCTTGGCCAGCACGTTCTTCGCCTCGGAAATTGCCGCTTCGTCGCCGTCCAGCGTGAAGGTGTTGACACCGATGAGGGAGCCGCCCTTCTCCGCCAGTTCTTTGTTCAGCGCATCCAGCTCGGAAAGCTCACCCACGCAGGGATTGCAGGTGGTGAACCAGAAATTCACTACGGTGACGGCGTTGGCGGAGAACAGCTCGTTGCTCTTCACCGTGTTGCCGTCCAGATCTTTCCCTTCAAAGTCGGGGAACTTCTGCATACTGCCGTCGTCGGGAGGGGTGCTCGTGTCGCTGCCCGCAGGCATGCTCATATCGCCGTCCATGGATTTCTGCATGATCTCGGGATACTTCTCTTCCAACTCGGTCAGCCTGTTTTCAATATTGCTGATCTCCGTGGCTGACTCCTTCAGCCACTCATACTCCTTGTCGGTGAACTGCTCTTTAGCGGCCTCGACGGTATCCAGCAGGAAGTCGCCGTAGTTTTTGCCGTCCTCCTGCATGGTCATGCCCTTGTCGGCCGCCATGAAAACCTTTTCCCACAGCCCGGTATTTTCCGACAGGATCGCGTTCTCCCGCTCCAGCAGCTCCTTGTGCAGGGCGAGTGCCTCCTCGGCGGTTTTCGGCTCGCCGGTCATGGCGGAGCTGTCTCCGCTCATATCCGCCTGCTTGTCGTTGCCCTTTGCGCCGCAGGCTGCAAGGGAGAGCAGCATCATCGCGCACAGCATCAGAGCCAGTATCTTCTTTACGTTCATATTCGTTTCTCCTTAAGCTTTGTTGTTGTTTTCTCGCAGTGTCGCTGCGTTTTCTTTCTCTTTTCCATCGCCGAAGCCGTAGCGGAAGCACACGGCGTTCGTCGGACAGGCGCGGATGCACATTCCGCAGCGGATGCACTCGGTATGGTTGGGCGTTTTCGTCACATCCACATCCATCTTGCAGGCTCTGGCGCATTTCCCGCAGGAAACGCACTTATTCTTGTCCACCTTCATCTGGAAGAGGGACACCCGGTTGAACAGGGCGTAGAACGCGCCCAGCGGGCATAGCCACTTGCAGAAGGGGCGGTAGAACAGTACGCTCAGCGCAATCACCGACAGCAGGATGCTGAATTTCCATGTAAACAGCTTGCCCAGCGCCGCCCGGATGCCGGAATTGGCAAGGGACAGCGGGATGGCTCCCTCCAGCACGCCTTGGGGGCAGAGGTATTTGCAGAAGAACGGGTCTCCCATGCCAACATCGTTCACAAGGAACGCCGGCAGCAGGAAAACCATCACCAGCAGGACCGCGTATTTCAGGTATGTCAGCGGCTTCAGCCTCTTTGTGGAGAGCTTCTTTGTCGGGATTTTATGCAGCAGCTCCTGAAACCAGCCGAAGGGGCATAGAAAGCCGCAGATAAAGCGTCCCAGCAGGACTCCCAGCAAAATGAGAAAGCCTGTGATATAATAGGAGAAACTGAACTTTGACGAGCCTACCACCGCCTGAAACGCACCGATGGGACAGGCACCGGAGGCTGCCGGGCAGGAATAGCAGTTCAGCCCCGGCACGCAGACGGTCTTCCCAGCGCCCTGATACAGTCCGCCCTTGAGGAAATTCGGCAGATGCAGGTTGGTCAGCAGCGCTGCACCCGCCTGAATCCAGCCCCGGAAGCGGGACATGGTCTGTGAAACGCCTGAAAACTTTTTACCCAATGCCCACACACTCCAGACATAATTTGATTGCTTTGCTCAGCACTGTCGCCGCCTCGCCCCGCCAGACACCGAAGCACAGCATGGCGGCTCCGGCCATCAGCAGCGCGATCTGCGCCGCAGCCTTTTTCCCGCAGCTCATTTTTCATCATCCTTTCCGATTTTCTGCCCCCATCATAGCGCGGGAGAGTTAAAGTCTCTGTTAAGAACAAAAACTTAACGCAAACCTTATCTATTTTTGCTATAATAAAAACAACACAAAAACGGAGAAATAAAAAGGAGGGCTCTCATGCACCTTTTAGTAATTGAAGACGAACGCGCTCTGTGTGAGACCATCGTCCGCAGCCTGCGGCGGCTGGCCTACAGCGTGGACTACTGTTATGACGGGGAAAAGGCGCTGGCGCTTCTGGGCGTGGAACGATACGACCTGGTGCTTCTTGATCTGAATCTGCCGAAAAAGGACGGCATGACAGTGCTGCGCACCCTGCGGCAGACCGACCGGGAGACGCGGGTGCTGATTCTCTCCGCCCGCAGCGAAGTGGAGGACAAGGTGCAGGGGCTGGATGCTGGGGCGAACGACTATCTGGCAAAGCCTTTCCACTTGGCGGAGCTGGAGGCCCGCATCCGCAGCCTGACATTGCGGCAGTTCACCCAGCAGGATGTGCTGCTAAGCTGCGGAGGCCTGACCTTTGACACCCGCTCCCGTACCGCCGCCGTCAACGGGCAGACGCTGACGCTCACCCGGAAGGAAACGGGGATCCTGGAATATCTGATGGTGCATCAGGGGCGGCCCGTGAGTCAGGAAGAGCTGATGGATCACGTTTGGGACAACAGCGTGGACAGCTTCAGCAATTCCATTCGCGTCCACATCTCCGCCCTGCGCAAAAAGCTCCGCGCCGTGCTGGGCTATGACCCCATCCGCAACCGCATCGGCGAGGGCTATCTGATGGGAGGCGAGGAGGAATGAAGCGGCTTTCCCTGCAGTGGCGCATCACGCTGATGACCGTCCTGCTCATCGGCATCACCTGCGTGGCCATGAATTTGCTGCTGTGCTCCTCCGGTGTGTACTATATGGACACCATTGCGGACAGCTTGCAAGGCGGCGGCACGGTGATCCTGAATGATGGCGGAGCGGCGAGCTTTGACCTGCAGCTCATAGCGCCCAACGAGGAGTTGACCATCGTCGTCGATGGGGTGCAGGGGCGCTTCCGCACCACCAACTGGTACATCACGGCGGCGGTAACGCTGCTCAGCGGCATCCTCGCCTATTTCGTCAGCGGACGCGCTCTCAAGCCCCTGCGCAGCTTTACCTCGCAGGTGGAGCAGGTGCAGCTGAACAATCTTGCCGATATGAGGATCGATGAAGACACTATTTCGGAGTTCCGGCAGCTGAGCCGCTCGTTCAACCAGATGCTGGAGCGGCTGAACAACGCCTTTGCCGCCCAGCGGCAGTTCACCGGCAACGCCGCCCACGAGCTGCGCACGCCACTGGCACTAATGCAGGCGCAGTTGGAGCTGTTTTCCGTGGAGCATCCTGATGTGCGGCCGGAGACGGCGGAGTTCCTCACGCTTTTGCGCGAGCAGACGGAACGGCTGGCACAGATGACCAAGACGCTGCTGGAGATGAGCAATCTGCGGCAGGTAGCGCGGAACGAGCGGATCCAGCTCGCTCCCATGATCGAGGAGATCTTCACAGATCTTGCGCCGCTCTCAGATAAGCTCGGCGTCACGCTGACGGCGGAGGGCGACGGCATTATGACCGGCAGCGATGCACTGATCTACCGGCTGATCTTCAACCTGACGGAGAATGCTGTCAAGTACAACCGGCCGGGCGGCTCGGTACGGGTTTCTGTCACTCAGGAGTTGGAAAAGCTCCTGCTCCGCGTCTCCGACACCGGCTGCGGCATCCCGGAGGAGTATCAGCGCAGTATCTTCCAGCCCTTCTTCCGGGTGGACAAGTCTCGCAGCCGGGAATACGGCGGCGCAGGACTGGGGCTCTCACTGGTATGGGAGATCGCCGACCTCCACGGCGGCTCCGTTTGGGTGGAGAAAAGTTCGGAGAAGGGCACTACCATTGCGGTGGAGTTGCCGGCAGGGGTGAAAAACGATTCCTCCGGCGCGGATATCCCATAATAGTCCTCGGCGGTTTCATGATGATCGTTTTTCAACCTCCACAATGTTATCGCAGCAGCTCTCGATCAGCTCCCTGTCGTGGGTGATCACGAGAATGGTTCTGCCGCTCCGCACCTCGCTTTTCAGCCTTTCTGCGATCAGGCGCATAATTCTGCCCGTCAAGACCGCTGGGTGACTCATCAAGAATCAGTATCCTTCCTTTGAAGCATTCTCCAAAGCTATTGCTGATTATATCGACTATTACAGCAGGATCCAAGAGAAAACAAAATGGATGCCTCCCTCTAAATTCAGGGAAGCATCCATGATGGAAGCTTAATTATTCAATTTTGAACCGGTGTCCAGAAAACCGGGTACATATCATTTGCAAGGCCCCGCTCTTATTCATAGAGAAAACCACAAGCTATGCTTGTGGAAGAAAAGAGCCGTAGCGTCGAAACGGTAGAAAAAGAACCTCCTTTTGCTATAATTAGAAGCGGGTAACGCCAACCGCATAGGGCCTTTGGTTCGGCCTACTTTTTGGAGCTGGGCCTCTCGTGCCAGCAGCTCGAACAGAATATCCCGGCCCTCTTCACCGACCCCGCGTGCGGCCATGTGCTGCGGGCGAAAGGCTTCGTACAGGACGAGAACGGCTGGGTGGAGCTGAACGCCACCGCCGACGGCCTGACGGCAAATGCTATCCCCAAGGGGCAGGAAGTGCTCATCGTGATCGGGGAGTGGCTGGAGAAAGAACGGATTGAGGTGAGATTAAAGGGGTAAGGCGGATCCCCCGTATATCGTTGTATCTTTCCATAAATAGTTTGTCTCCCGCCCAAAGTAGGCGTATAATAGGGGAAAAGAAACGCTAAAGGAGAATCCCCTATGAACGGCACCGCATTGCACAAACCGACTGCCCGGCGGGTGGTGGGCATGGTGGCGGGCATCGTCATCATCGCTCTTGGCATTGCGCTTTTCAAGCAGTCCCACCTCGGCAACGACTCCATCAGCGCCCTGAACATGCGGCTGGCGGAGCTGCTCGGCATCTCGCTGGGCACCCAGAACCTGTGCACGAACATCCTGTTTTTCCTGCTGGAATTCTGGTTCGGGCGCAAGTACATCGGCCTTGGCACCTTCGTCAACGGCATCTGCATCGGGTACATCGTCACGGCGTTCTATGACCCCATTCACGCCCACTTCGGCGACGCGCCGTCGCTGGCGGTGCAGTTGGCGTGGGTCATCGCGGCGGTGCTGGTCACGGCGCTGGGCGCTTCGCTCTACCAGACCGCCGACCTCGGCATCGCGCCCTACGATTACCTTTCCCTCGGTCTGCGGGACTACACACCCTGCCCGTACTTCGGGTGCCGCATCTTCACCGATGCGCTCAGCGCCCTGCTGTGCTGGCTGCTGGGTGGCCTTGTGGGCCTTGGCACCTTGATCTGTGCGTTCTGCCTTGGGCCCTTCATCCAGTTCTTCGATCGGACGTTCTCCCAGAAGGTGCTGCAATACAAACCGAACAATTGAGAACCCCCGCGGCGTCAAATCATACGTGAACTGCACCCCATTTGTTAGACAGTATGGTATACTGTTTAGGAAATGGGGTGT
>OGFD01000291.1_pt1 | contig 36927 bp, 30 predicted proteins | sample 1570851 | NCBI WGS metagenome assembly OGFD01 (sample SAMEA2582077, study PRJEB24529) | metagenome | biome: Human gut stool | place: China | collected 2011
AAACGAAAACCTACCGCTGTAAAGCGGAAAGGCGTTGTTTGCCGAGCCTACAGATTACAAAAGAAAAGCTCAATCAGGATATGGAAAATCTTGTCGCACGTCTTGGCGGCATAGAAGAGTTCAAAGGATGCAACATCTAAAAAAGAAGAATCATGAAACGAAATATCATTACCATAGAAGGAAAATCGGTAACCGTAACCGGTAACGATGTATGGATGACGGCATGGGAAATCGGAGAACTGTTCAATGTGACAACAACAGCGGTAAATGCGGCTATCCGGGCAATCCTGAAAACGGACGTGCTGAATGACTTTGAGGTGTGCCGGTATGTCCGGCTGGAAAACGGTCTGAATGCCGATGTCTATTCCCTTGAAATCATTATACCGATAGCGTTCCGCCTGAATACCTATTATACCCATGTGTTCCGTTCGTGGCTTTTACGGAAAGCGTACGCCAAAGAGCAGAAGGATACCTATATGCTGTTTGTGCCGATAGCCAAAGGAGGCCATTGCTGAGAACGGAACAAACGCAAGCAAGAACGGACAGCCGTCATTCGGTTGTCCGTTCTTGCTTTTTCGGAGGTTATCTGAAAGGCTTCCGATAGTTCGCTTCCTGCACCTCACGCACTCCCGATTCGGCGGGATAAAGCGTCTTTCCTCCTAAAATGATATAAGGCAACAGTTTGTTACGGTATTCCTGATTTATTGTAGTACTTCCATTCCAAGACAAGAATGGGGTAAAAGTGTAGGATAAGACTATTTCTTTTTTGGCCAGCCAAATAGAGTTTTTAGAATCAGTATCAGAGTTTGACTGGCATTTGTTGTTATTAAACTAGATGCACTCTAGGTAGATGGGGGCGTTTCTACCCGTCAAACGAGATAGTTTATGGCGGCATTTTTGTTCTCATTTTATTTGCTTATTAATATAGTTCGTTATACGGCACAAACTCTGCTTTGGAGATATGCTTACCGCAGGTTCTTCAGGCTTCCCGACTCCAGAGAGGAAGCCTACCCCCGCACTGGCAAGTGCTTTTCAGGGATGCTCAAATCATTTTGAGCCGCTGAAAAGACATCTTGCTGTTGGCTGGAGCCAACAAAAATCCGTCGGAGACGGATTGGAAAGGAAAACTTCAGACTCACGGCTTCACCCGTTGCAGGGAACTCTGCTGTTCGAGGTAAAAGTTACGATGATAAACAGTTGTGGAATAACATATTAAGTAATCCAATTGTACCTATCAGCACAACATGCTGCCAATTGTCCAAGAAGTGATAAAACTTCCATTATTTCCATGTTTATTTGTATCGTGATTCAAAAAAACAGTGATTTGAAGATATGAAAAATGACATAGTCAAATTCCCGAAAATTCAAACCGATAAACATTTGCCGATACGGTTATCCGTTTCATCGGATACTTGTATATCTGATGTTTCAATGATTTACGGATTCAATGATTTCATGACGTACTGTCGTTAATCATCAACCATCTGGAACATTGTTTCACCAATGCACCTAATATGTGATGAACAACTGTCTATGCGCAGGTTCATTAAAGCGAAAAATCGTTTTTCATGAACTATTTTGTCCGACAATATTCTTAATGTGGAACGCATTTCATTTTTGTGGATACCGCAAACCCGTATGAGGTGGTTCGTCTTCTTATTTATTGTGAAGTGAGAAGAAGCATGATAATGGTATAATATCATTCATGCAATAACAAATTGTTGTTTTGTAGGAAAACAATTTTTTTCACAAAAGAATTGCAGCTTTTTGAGGATTCCCTCGTGAGTCTACAATCCTTTTTATATATTTGTGTTCAAATATTGACAATTCAAAAAGAATACAATAGATAAGAGAAAAGTTTTATGGATAATAAATCTGTTATACTTCCAGTATGGCTTGATAGAATCATCTTTGACGATTTTGAAGCTATCTATGAACCACGTCCTATGGAGGTAGTTTATAATCCAGATCAGCCATATGAATTTATAAAATTGTACTTAGGAACATATTTCCCTAGAAGTTTTGCTGAAGCCTATGGAATTATAACCTCTTTAATGACAAATGACAAATACAAACAATCCTTGTATAATCTACAGGAAATAAACGTATTAGATTTTTGCTGCGGAACTGGCGGTGAGATTATAGGATTACTTGTTGCATTGAGTGAAAATCTCCCAAATCTAAAACGGGTAAATATAAATGCATACGATGCAAACCCGGATGCAATACGTTTTCTTTATCATCTTACAGATTCGATAGAAAAAGTACCAGAATTCAGACTTGAGATCCATATTAATCCTCAATGTATTTATATTGAATCTGAACAGGAAATACAGGATATTATAAATATGTCAAATATGCAGTATCATTATATAATGTCGTTTAAGGCAATAAATGAGTTTGTACAACGTGGAACTTTTAATGATGGTAATCCGTATGAATTGATAGTTTCATATTTTTCTCCATTGCTTAATACTAATGGAGTCTTTATCATTTCTGATGTAACAACAAAAGTAGATAGCGGTACTTTGTTCTATCCACAAATGATGAATAGTGGGATTAATGGGTTTCTAAAAGGTTCACAGCAATACAAAAGCATTGTGCCGAATGTGTGTTATCATTTCGAGAACCAATGTTCCGGTTGTTATATGCAAGATATTTTTCATGTATCACACAGAAAAATAAATAATGATAGAAGCAAAATCGCATACAGAATAATTTGTTATAAATCATTTGCTCATGAAGTAATGGCAGGGTATACTCCTAAAACATGTCGTGCAATAAATTCGTTAGCAGATAAAAATACACCTTATGACTTATGGCATTAGATAATCTTACACCAGACAAAGACCAGCAGATAATCATCAATATGTCTGCAGAACGAACCGCAATAGTTAAGGGAATTGCAGGTTCTGGAAAATCGTTGACTCTTCTAAAAAAGGCCAAGCAAGTTTCAACGCTAACGAGTTCTTATGCAATTATAGTATATACAAAATCATTAAAACAATTTTTTGTTGACGAATTGACAGAAATTGGACAAAACGAAGGCCATGTATATTATTTTGAAGAATGGAAACGTTCTCCAAAACCGCAATTCACATATATGTTCATAGATGAGTGTCAGGACTTTAATGCTGATGAAATTGCTGATTTTAAGACTCATGGAAAATACTGCTGGTTTTTTGGGGATTCCAATCAATCAATAATGGAATTTCCTGGACATCCCGTCCAAAGTGTTGAGGAAACAGCCAGACAATTAGGAATTCATCCACAAGATTTATGTATTAATCATCGCCTCACAATTGAAAATGCTAAGGTTGGTGAATATATACGTCCCGAATCTCGTTTGTCATTTGCTTGTATTAAACATGGTCCCAAACCACGTTTAATACAAACCACATCACAACTCGATAAGATAATAGAATATATAAATAATGGTTTAACCGATGTGGGCATTCTTGTGTATTATAACGGTCAAGTTACTATGATTAGAGACTATCTTTTGTCAAAAGGAATACCTGTTCAATGGAAGACAAAAGACAATATGGATATTGATTTCAAATCAACAAGTCCTAAAATAATTACTTGGCACTGTGCTAAAGGATTACAATTTAATGATGTATTTATTCCATGTTGTGGGCTTAATGAATTCAAAAAATATGTCATTTGGGATAAAGATCCGATGGTTGAGAAAGAGTCTGCATTATATGTAGCGACAACACGTCCATTGGAAAATCTTTATCTTTTATATACTGATAATCTGGCATCCAAATTACCAACACCAGATTCCCATATCTATGCAAGGAATGAGGCTGGAGCCAATGGACCATTCTAAATATATACTTTATGAAATTCTATATACCGACATCAAGTTTAAATATGGACAATCTACTTCAATCTGAATGTATTTTGCCCATATCTCATTATGCACAACGATTAACTGGATATAAATCGTATGAACAATTAGAGGAACTTCGTCCTTTTAACGCTATCGTATTATTTAAATATCCAGTTCAATTTACTATTAATGACGTTGGACGCTATAATTATCCAATGCTTATTGAGTTTGAAGATGATCTACAAACTCAGGATTTTTGTGGAAACGAAATACAAGATGGCGTTTGTTTTTGTTCTCATGCTCTGAATCTAACTCCGACCAATTGCTGTTTCTATTTCTTCTCAGAACAAGCATATAAAATTACTTTAGTAAATACCCAAAGTAATAAATCAATCAAATACTATAAAAATTATTCTATAGTCGCAAATGTTAATAGGCTTGATACAAGACCACTTCCGAAACTTGTATCTATTCCACATTGCGAGGTTGGAGTATGCGAAGATGGAATTATTGATAAACAAAAGGGTGTATTATATGCATATGTTTTAGGAGAACTGAAATCTGTTAATCATGAGTTAGCAGTACAATTAAAACTTACCCAAGAAATATACAACATATCAACCAGTCTTATTTCTACTCCCTCGTCCATAACTGTTTTTGGTGAGAAATTATCTTATTTGTTAAATGAGTATAAAAAGGTTGATTTAACAGAAAGGAATAGTACTAAACTATTTGAAATTAACTTGAAGAATGAATTGGGAAACAGATTTTATTTCCTTAAAGGATGTTTAATAGAATTTCTAAAGAATATAAATTGTTGGGATTATGTATTTACCTCTTTATGCAAAAAATGGGGATGTTATTTCCTTCCTCAAATTTCAGAACTTCGTACTAAAGATGATTATTTAAAGTTTCGATCTGACATTGAAAAAAGAACTGCATATACAATTGACGTATTCCAAAAAAGTTTACCTCCATCTTCTTTAAATGATGTTTCAATAAATGGAAATACTATTTCAATTTCTAATGCTCCATTAGTAAATGCTGTCATTGATTATATAATAAGAAATAAACAAACAGCAGAAAAGTTATATGCTAATCGCCTTGATTTTTATATGGGAGCGATGAAAGTCATTGTACCTATATTGAAAGAACAAATAGGCGAAATTAATTGGGAAAAGTCTAAAGAACGAGCATACATAAATAATTTACATGCATTTATTAACAATCCGGCCTTTCATTTTGAAATAAATAGCATTGATAACATTGAACTCAAATCTATAGCAGCATTTATATTAAAAGGTCAGAGTTACAATGATTGTGTGTCTTTGTGCAAAATGACAGAATTTGAGAACTATCGTTATATTCTTTCTTTGTGGGGTTGCTTGTGTGGCTATATGGAAATGAATAGGGATACGTTATCCGATATTCTCAACATGTCAACATATTCACTCGTATATAAAAAAATATATGGGGAAAATATGGGAATATTATCTCATAATATTGCTAATTCAGAGTCTTTTATTAATTGCTGCTCAGAAGAAATAGAAAAACAATCTTATAAGATCTCAAAAGAAGAATTATCATTTATTCTAAAATCAGTAAAATTCAAGGACGTTTCCCAACTGGTAAATAAATTAGAATCGTTTTTATCTGTTTCATCAAAATCTATAAACGAGTGTTTTGAAGATGCTATTAATGAAACATTATCGAAGAAAGCTAAGAAGCAAAAAGAGTTAGCTTGGTTGTCCTTAAAGATTTATCAATCTATAGATAATTATGATGCAATTTGTACAATATTAAAAGAGACCGATTTGTCTAAAACTGTACAAAAAAATATTTTGAAACATTTTGGTCATAATGAAGAGAAGAAAGGCGAAATTAAAATAAACAAACAGGATACTCCTTCGTTATTTCCCGAAATGAATAAAGCAACTTCTATAACTCAAAATATATCAAATCGTTTGCCTAATATTCCGTCCTTTGTAGGATTAGATGAAAATGTATTAAGACGTCTCGAACAAAATTGGTCATTTACAGCATTAAAATATCCTAACAACAAAGAAGAACACATTCGTTTCTTTGTAAATCTTTGCAAGAAAGAAGGTTTTTCAGGAAATGCAAAAGGACCAACGTCCTTGACATATGTGTTTACACAGGAAATGGCATCTAGAGTTGAAAAAGAATTATCAATATACTATGATATTAGATAAAATTACGATAAAAAATGACTCTGGTATGATTGTAGAAGCAACAGCTCCTGTTATCATTTCAGCAAGTCGTTCTACAGACATACCAGCTTTTTATGCCAAGTGGTTCTTTAATCGCTTGGCAAAGGGCTATTGTGTATGGTATAATCCGTTCAATCAACAGCCAATGTATATTTCTTTTAAGAATTGTAAGGTTATTGTTTTTTGGACCAAGAACCCCAAACCAATATTGCCATATTTGCACGAACTTGATGAACGTGGAATTCATTATTATTTTCAGTTTACTCTCAACGATTATATAAATGAAGGATTTGAGCCAAATGTTCCGTCTATCGAAGAAAGGATTGATACTTTCAAGAAACTATCCAACATGATTGGAAAGGAGAAAGTCATTTGGCGATTTGATCCTCTAATAGTAACCAAGCTGATAACTCCTCGAGAACTGCTAAAAAGGATTTGGCATATTGGCAATCTTCTAAAAGGTTATACGGACAAACTGGTGTTTAGTTTTGTAGATGTCAAAGCTTATCGTAAAGTACAGAATAACCTAATCAAAGAAACTGCTTGCTTTACAAAGGAGGATGTTGAATCCGCTGAAATGACAGAATCGCAACGTCAAGAAGTTATTGATGGTCTTGTTAAAATTAAAGAGGCATGGAAATCAGAAGGTTGGAATATAACTATGGCCACCTGTGGTGAAGAAATTGAACTTGAAGGATATGGTATAGAGCATAATCGTTGCATTGATGGAGAACTAATGAAAAGAATTTTTGCAGATGATGAAGATTTGATTTATTATCTCCATACGTTGAAATGGCCTGAACGTGATATGTTCGGTCAGTTGCCACCCTTACCTAATAAGGAAAAGAAAGTAAAGGATTCTGGTCAACGTAAGGTATGCGGATGTATGGTAAGTAAAGATATAGGCATGTATAATACTTGTAGTCATTTTTGTGTATATTGTTATGCCAATACAAGTAAGGAACTAGTCTTGAAAAACAAAGAGAAACATAGCGATAATTCAGAGAGTATAATAGATTAGATATATGGCACTTGCAATAAATATAGATGACCTTCTGAATAAGCAGAAAATAGAATCCAACCGAATAGAGTTTAAGAAGGGATGGAATCCGGCAAGCATATACCATAGTGTATGTGCATTTGCCAATGATTTTGACGATCTTGGTGGTGGTTATATAGTGGTTGGTGTTGATACAGACGAAGCAACAGGAGTAGCTATTCGTCCTGTGAATGGAATCCCTACAGAAATGATAGATGGAATATTGCAGGACATGGTGGGTTACAATAACAAAATTTCACCTTACTATATGCCTCGAACGAGTGTGGAGGAGGTGGATGGGAAATCTGTACTTATTATATGGTGTCCAGCAGGAATCAACCGACCATATTCTGTTCCTGAGAACGTAACAGCTAAAAGTATAACAAAGGAATATTTCTATATCCGTAGTGGTACGAGCAGTATAATTGCTAAGGGTGAAGTTCTCGATGAATTACGTGAATTAGCAAGTCGTATTCCATTTGACGAACGTGGAAACCCCGATATTAAAGTAGAGGATATTTCAACACTTCTGTTACGAGAATATTTGGTGAAGGTGGGTAGTAAACTTGTCAATGAGTTATATACAAAACCTCTCGAAAGCATATTGGAACAAATGGATTTATATGTTGGTCCCAAAGAAAATCGTATGCTTAGAAATGTAGCTGCAATGATGTTTTGTGAAAACCCAAGTAAGTTCTTCAAACGTACACAGGTGGAAATCGTATATTTCCCAGAAGGAAGATTGAACAACCCAAATAATTTATATGAGGGACCTGTTATTAAAGGTTCTATTACGCAGATTATTGACAGAACATTGGAATACCTGAATCGCATGCTTGTTATGCAGACGATAATAAAGCCAAAGGATAGCAGCCGGAGCCAAAAGTTTTTCTCCTATCCATATCAAGCATTGGAAGAGAGTGTAACAAATTCACTATATCATAGAGATTATCGTGAATGGGAACCAGTGGTTATCACTATAGAACCGCAAGGAATTACCATACAGAATGTTGGCGGTCCTGACAGAAGTATATCTGCAGCTGATATTTCAAGATGTGAAGTTTTAGTATCAAAAAGATATCGTAATCGCAGACTAGGAGAGTATCTTAAAGAACTCGATTTGACTGAGGGTCGTAGTACTGGTATTCCTACTATTCAGAATGTTTTGGTGAATAATGGTTCACCACGAGCTAATGTAGTTACTGATGAAGAACGAACCTTTTTTAGAATAACAATTCCATGTCATGAAGCAGCTGGAAATATTATTGCTGACATTGCACATAAAGATGGATCATTAAAAGTTTCTAAACGTGGTTCATTAAAAACTGCACTACAAAGTGCACCAGAAACTGCACTACAAAGTGCACCAGAAACTGCACTGCAAATCATTAAAGAGATTAGAAATAATCCTAATATTACCCTTTCTGAGATAGCAGAAAAAATTGGAGTATCTCGCCGTTGGATAGCAACTAATATTAAACACCTTCAAGACACTGGAGTTGTGAAGAGAATTGGACCTAATAAAGGCGGTCATTGGGAAATTATAGTCAATAGCTAAAAAGAAACTTAATATGCTGTTAGGGCAAAAGATAAAAGAACTAAGACTTGAGAATGGAGTACTGCAAAGACAACTAGCATCTTTTCTTGAGATTGACACCCCTATGTTTTCAAAAATTGAAAGAGGTGATAGACGTGCCAAACGCACCCAAGTAGTTCAAATAGCAAATTATTTTAATGTTGATGAAAAAGAACTTCTTACCCTTTGGGTTGCAGATAAAGTTCTTGATGCTGTTGAGGATGAAGAAGAATTAAAGTGGGATGCTATTAAAGTGGCTCAGTCAAGCATCTCATTGTAACTACAAATTACGAGTACTTTATAGTGTCATTTTATAAAGTTACACATTTATACTACAGATAATTTGTGTGATATAAGTAATATTTAGGTTCAAACATGAAATCGGCAAACATTCTAAATTCGCTTTTACGGAAAAACTTGTCTATGGAGCTTAAAAAGCTGGATTTTTATTTCAATATATACCATTAAAATGCTACTTTTGCATACGAAGAGTTCTTTGAAGGTTACGCAACGCACAGAAGAATAATACAGCAGATAACTAACTAATTCGTAACCTATTACTACTATGAGTTGGTAACTGCAACTCATTTTCAATCACTTAGACCTTTTTCGTAATTTTTCGTATTAAATATCTCCCGATGAAAACAGAATTATTAAATTTCGATACCATAACTGAATATGATGATATGCTTGGTGTAGAAACCTTGCATCCACTAGTAAGTGTGATAAATCTTTCAAAAGCGAAACCGATGCGGCATATGCGACATACTTTCGGTTTTTATGTGGTTTTTCTGAAAGACGAGAAGAACTGTGATTTGATTTATGGCCGACAACGGTATGATTATCAGAAAGGATCGGTTGTCTGTCTTGCACCGGGACAAGTCATTGGAATAGAAGATACAGGTGAAATCTTCCAGCCTCAAGGTTATGCATTGTGTTTTCATCCTGATCTGATTCGCGGAACCAACCTTGGACGTGCCATGAGTGAATATACATTTTTTTCTTATGAAGTGAACGAAGCCTTGCATCTCTCGGAACAAGAGCGTCATACATTTATAGATTGTCTGATAAAGATTCAGGAGGAATTACAACATTCTATCGATCGGATGAGCAAACGGCTGATTGCTAATCATATTGAATTATTGCTAAACTATTGCCTGCGCTTTTACGAACGACAGTTTATCACCCGACAGGATGCTCACCGCGATATTCTGACACGTTTTGAAAACCTCCTCGACCAGTATTTTGCAGGTGACAATGCCATGCAAAAAGGATTGCCTACAGTAAAATATTGTGCAAGCGAGCTTTGTCTTTCGACGAATTATTTTGGTGATCTTATTAAAAAAGAAACAGGAAAAACTGCATTAGAGTATATACAAGATAAAATTGTCGGCATAGCAAAGGTACAATTGCTCATTCCAGCTCATTCAATCAGCCAGGTTGCATACCAACTTGGTTTTCAATATCCTCAGCATTTTACCCGAGTATTTAAAAAAGCTACGGGAATGACACCGAACGAATATCGGAATATAATAGGTGGATGATTCTCGTTTTAGCATAAAATTTGTTACATTTGTCAGAAATAAAATCTGATTTTATGAACAGCAAACTACTATCTGTTGCCGTATTTCTGACACTTATGCTGACTTCTTTGCTGGCTGGCCGTCACAATTATTGTAAGGCCAGGAATGAAATAACAGCCGATTTGAATCAGGCTTTGGCACAAACCCTCAAAGAGAGAAAAGATTATATCATTACCCAAGATACAATCAGGGTGTACAAGCAACTTCGCAAGACTTCAGGAGGACAGGTACTGATTGCTGTTTCCGATGAACGGTTTTGCCGTTACCTGAAAGATAAACGTCTTCAGCAGGCGGCATTTATTACATTCGATGTGGTTGATAGCGATTTTCAGGATAATTCTTTGGATGAACAAGCTGTCTGTAGTGACACGCTGATAGTAAAGGATAAACATGCAGGAGAAACACTTGCCTTAAAAGGATATGCCCGCTTGTCGGTTGCCAGTATATTGGGTATGTCGGATCAGCGCATTCCGGCTGCCTGCATGATTTCGGCTTTCCTTTGGGCGATGCTGTCGTGGCTCTATCTGAGAAAGAAGCAAGAAGGTTCGGAAGCTGTCACCGGTTTTGGAGGACTGGTTTATTCGGAAGTGGACCAGCGGTTTTATACGGCGGCACACACTCCTATCCGCTTTACTCCAATGCAACAGCAGCTCATGTTGTTATTCTGGAATGCTCCGTCACATTCACTGACTAAAGAGGACATTTGCGCAGCACTCTGGCCCAAGAAAGAGGATGCCAATGATACACTTTATACGCTTATCCGCAGGCTGAAGCCGATTGTAGAGGAACATACTAATCTGAAAATCGTAGCAGACAGAGGTCGGAACTATTCACTGGAAATCAATAAGATATAAAACTGACACTGAAATGTCAGACAAATGTCAGTGTTTGTTCTGGCTGTCATTTATCTCTACCCTCTACATTTGTTTCCGAAACATCAAAACAGAAACAAATGGAATGGCTAACAAATCAGTTTCAAGGTAATGCCTCTGTAGAGGATTCCTTGGTATATGGCATTAGTCGGGCTGCCCGAAAAGCCTGCGCCGGTATCACATTTATTCTTTTTTCGTTTGCAGCATCTGCACAGACAGCCGAGCAAAGTATCGAACTGGGAGAAGTGGAAGTAAAAGCTGCACGGATTGTTCATAAAACAGACGGTCTGCTGCTCTACCCTTCCGATGCTCAGAAAGAAGCGTCCAGTTCAGGATATAGTGTCTTGCAGAAACTCAGTCTACCTAATATCCGTATCGATGAAGATGCCCGTAATGTGTCTACTATCGACAATAAAGGAAGCGTACAGCTACGTATCAACGGCATTATTGTAGATCAAGCCGAAATGTTATCACTCGATCCGAAAAGCATCCGTAAGATAGATTTCATTGACAATCCCGGTGTCCGTTATGGTGATGGTGTCGCTTATGTTATCGATATTACGACACGGCGCGCAACCAGTGGATACACAGTCGGTACATTCCTGAGTCAGTCACTGAATGCCGAAAACGGGAACTATACAGTCTATGGTAAGTGGAATACGGGAAAAAGCGAACTTTCGTTGAACTATGATTTCGGATATAAGGATTTTGACGGTAATCGGATGGAGGAAACAGCCTATTATCACTTGAATGATGGATCAGTCTATACCATTCAACGTAACGATATTGCGTCACGCAGCCGGAGATTCAATAATCGTGTGAAGCTGACCTACAATTTAGCTGATTCTACCCGTTATGTATTTCAAGCATCGCTCAGTGGTGATTTCAGTCACGTACCAGGCGATTTCAACCGGAAGAGTGTGATAGATGGAACGGAAGAATATATTGCAATCCAGCAAGACAACAGTCGGACGGGAAGTCCGGTTCTCGACTTATATTATTTCCAGCAGCTTACCCCCAGACAGTCGGTCACGCTGAATGCTGTAGGTACCTATATCGATACAAATTCCTCTACCAGTTACGATGAAGGCTCTCCCTACCGATACAATGTGGACGGAAAGACTTATTCGCTGATGAGTGAAGCTATCTACGAGAATAAGTTGAAACCTTTTACCCTTTCTACTGGTATCAATTACAGTCAGAAATACACGAACAATACGTATACGGGCGATGTTTCTTCGCTTACCCTGATGCACAACAACCGCTTCTATCTGTTTTCCGAGATAAAAGGCTATTGGGGTAAACTACGTTATTCGGTAGGCATAGGTGCAAGCTACCTGCACTACCGCCAACAGGAGCATACGTACGACTACTGGACGTTTTGTCCTAAAGCTGCACTGAGCTATGATTTCACCAATGCACTGCAAGTAAGCTATAATTTCCAGTCGAACGAGCGTACTTCCCGCATAGCCATGATCAGCGATGCCATGATCCGTACCAACAGCATGGAATGGACTGCCGGAAGTCCTGACCTCAAGCCCAACAGAGAAACATATCACACTCTCAGACTATCTTATTCCGAGGCCCGCCTGCAAGCATACATCGAAGGCTTTTATAAGATATGTCATCGCCCGAACATGGCGGTGTACGAACGGACGGCAGACGATCAGTTTATCTATACCCAGCGCAACCAGAAAGAAATAGATGCCTTGCAGACAGCAGGATATGTCAATTATTGGTTGCTGCCCGATAAACTTTCCGTAGCCTTATACGGCGGATTGTTCCGTTGTTTCAACTTCGGATATGACTACACTCACTGTTATACTTCTTATTTTCTGACGGGAAATGTTCACGCTTATTTGGGAAACTTTTCGCTTCAGGCATATGCCGACAACGGATGGCGTTTCCTGGAAGGAGAATCTAAGGGATATAACGGAAACAGCATCCTGCTGAAGGGCTCCTATCAGTATAAATCCTACCAGTTTTCCCTTGCCTGGCAACTGCCATTGATGCAGCGGTATAAGATGTTCGAAACAGATATCTTGAACTGTAATCTTCAGAAATCGACAGCTCTTTACAGCACGGACATCTGTAATCTCGTCAGTCTGACAGTTACATGGAGGTTACACAAAGGACATAAATACCGGACGGTCAATAAAACTATTCAGTTGAAGGACAGTGATACGGGAATTATCCGATAAGATATAAAAAAAATGAGCTGATAAGTTGGAAACAAAATGATTTTTGATAAATGCCTTTGTTTTCGTTTGAATAAATAGAAAAATATCTATTACCTTTAAGTATTGATAATTTCTAGTTTGATAAACGGTTTATATGAAGAAATATTTTTTCACACCGAGAGTAGGAAAAGATTATGAAAAAGGTTTTCATGGAATAAAAACATTAATTCTTGGATCGCATTTTTATTGTCCATATACGGATTGTAGCCATCTGAAAGAGGAATGTGCTTCCAGTAATACAATATGGAGTATGGATGCTGCCTGTCCATGTTATGTCGGTAAAGAAGATCAGAATTACTATAAATTGTCAAACAGCGATACTATCGAGGTGGATTCTTACCTGGAGGGATTCCCCTACCCGTCGTTCGATGCCTTTACCTATCTCATGTTAAACAAACGTGATTATCTTTCGGAAGATGAAAAACTTCTCTTTTGGGATCAAGTAGCCTTTACCAATTATATCCAGCATTATTGGCCCAATGGCTATACACCACCCTATGAAGACAACGAAAGTCTGTTCGATGCTGATTATGAAGCTTTCAAGGAAGTGCTGACGGAACTAAGACCACAAATTGTCATTGTGTGGAACAAAGCAATCAAAGATTGTCTGTTGTCTAATGGCGACCTTCAATTTGTAGGTATGATAAATATTCCTATTATTTCAACTTATATGTTTATATATGAGGGGGCAGAACCAGAACTTTCCCCAAAACAATTGGAGAAATTAAAGAAGGAGTATAACATCATATCCGAAAAAATAGAAACGAAATGGCTGAGGGAACTATTGATTGAGAGTTTCAATGACCCGCATGCAGTAGAGGCATTCAGACAGAAAATAGAATATGTTAAGTGTATTCAAGGTGGACGGAGTGATTCAAATATTGAAAATATCGTAACGTTACTAAAACGGTGTGCTACCCAAAAGCTAATAATCAGAATGGGAAATAAACTTAATTTTGGCCCTGGCCTTTCCCGTGTACATAAAGAAATCTTTCTAAAATTGATCAAAGAATCTTTTGATGCTCCCTTAAAAGGAACTAATGAGGCTTTTTCTAAAATGTTTGATTACAAATTTGGCCACTGCAAAATTCCAGACAATGCAAACGATAATAAAATAAAATTGATGAAATCTATATTTAGTATGGTAAAAAAGAAAAAGATAGAAAAAAGAAGAGAAAAAGATGAAGAGAGACTGGTTTCGCATAATTAGTAAGATTTTAGTAAATTCAAAATCATAAATAACTCATTATAAAATAGATACACGCAATATTTCAAAAGTAAAAATGAAATAATCATTATGCCTTTATATGTGCTTTAGATAGGTTAACTTTGCCATGCAAACTCAAGAAAAGAGTTTGCCAGCTAGAGGCTGTTTCCTCTGATTTAACATCAATGAACATGGGACAGTTAAAACAATTGGAGCAACAGATTCTCGATGAATGGCGCCGATTTGCAGAAAGTAAACACGATGCAGAAGAGTTCTCTGAAGACGGATTGCTTTGGAGGGGACTGATCTATTATGCAGACGGATCGTGGCACAGAAGAGAAGGTAATGAAGAAGAGTTATGGTTAAACGCAAAACGTCGTCTGCTTATTCTGACAAAAGACTTGAATGATACAGAAGCATGGAATATTCGGCAGGAAACCGGACGTCAGAATACAGCTGTATTCTCTTATCAGTATGGAGCACCATTTATCAAAAACCTGCGTATGTGGACCTACGGACTATTACATACAACTTCAGAAGAAGTACCCGATTTTAAGACAGTCCGTAATATGGAATTATCTGGTCCTTTTTTTGAAACGGCTCCCATTGCACACGTTAATTGTAAAAAGCAGTGTGGAGGTTCTAGTATCACCAATAGACTTCTTTCATTGTATCTGAATGATTATGCAGACTTTCTGAAAAAACAGATTGCGCTATATGATGCAAACATCATTCTGTGTTGTGGTTGTGTCAACGGAAAAAATCTTATTTTAGATTTTGTTCGCTCACAATATCTGACAGATTTACAAGTTGTACCCGATACGGGGGATTGGATTTATTATTCGCCTGCTACGGAAAAATGGGTGATTAACAGTTATCATCCTAGTGCCCGAATTGGATACGAAGAATGCTACGTTGGCATGATGAATGCTTTTCACCTGGCATTAAGCAGAAAAACATTGTAATTTAAGAAATGTTGTGACTATATAAATCAATATCTTATGGACAAAATAAAGATTTATCAGAAAATCAAGGAGTTGTCTCATCAGAAAGGAACTGTTTATACGAGGGCTGATTTAGCTTACGACTTGCAGCAGTTGGGTATATCAAATGACTGCTTTGAGGTCGGAATATTGGTATGGGAAGCTTACCAATATTTCAATCAGGACAATTCTATCAGGACTTGTTTTTACGATAACGAAAAAAAAGGTTTATTAGTAGATGAGTATCAGGCAGATGGATTGATTGCGAAAAATGAAACAGACTGTTTGTTTAAATTAGAACAACAGCGTTTGCAGAACTGGAATAAATCACTAAATAGTGTAAATAAATCAGTGGCAGAGGTTATACGAGAAGAAGCAGTCCGCCAAGGCAGTAATATAACCGGTGCCATTATCGGAACAAAAGGAGTAGAATCTGTAAAACAAGAAGCAACAAAAGTTTTCGGTAAGTACTCGGCATTGGTTGGAAATTACGATGAAGCCAAACAACAGATACATCTTTTGATAGGAGATTTTATAAAATTACGTGCTTACATTTGTGATATCTATCACAGGTTTGCTCTGACACTTGTTGATGCGTTTGGTGAATCTATCAAAGTAGTTTCTCCCGAGCTGTTCGATTTTGAAAAGATAGAATACCTGGATGTACATAAGATGTTACAGAATGTACAGCTAGACTACAATACAATAAATGAAAAATGCTCAACACTGATGTCTGATATATCAGACAGTTTTGCGCAGTCATTGAAAACAGCAAGTATTGCTTATAGAGGGACAAGTAATAAACAAATTGGTTTGATATTAGCAGGTTTAAATATGCTTTCACATTATATGGAAACGGGAGAGAAAGTTGCAAATCTCAAACAAGAATTACTTTGCCTGAAGAATAGCGTAAATCATGACGTTGCCTTGATTAAGGGGGATATGGGAAGACTCTTTGTTGTCTACAAGTCACTTAATGATGTTTTCATTCCTGAAGCAGAAGCTTTCTGTAAATTTGCAGAGCAGGTTCTTTCGGAAGAATGGCGTCAGCTAACAGATTTGCTCTATAACGATGATAAAACAAGAAGTCTGAAACAGAAACGTGACGATATCTTGGCAGAACTAAACAAAATAGAACAAGAGATGAATGATGAGGAGCTTAATATCGGTTATTACTCTATGCATATTACGGAATGTAAACAGCTACTGGACAGCTTACAGACACAATATAAGGATGCCAAACAAACTAAGCCCTCTAAACCTTCTTTTTTGAAGAACATATGTACATTGGGAACGTTAAACAAATCTTACAACAGACGTATTTATGAGTGGAGCCAAATTTGTAAACCACTTGTCATGCAATACGAGAATTTACAGGTAGATATAAAGCTGGATAGTGATGAATTAAAGTTGCAACAAACAAGATTTAAGGAGCATCAAATGGAGCATAATCATTTTAAAAATATGCTACAACAACAGAACAGCTTAATTATAGAGAATATCAGCGCCGATAGAAATATCCGTTTAAGGATGATTCCTCATTTGGAAGCTGTTATCAACTTATTGCGATTAGGCAGAAAAATAGCAGAAAACCGATTAGATAATTCATTGACCCAAACGGTTTCTATCACACAGCAAGACATTCGGATCCCTGAAGATTTAAGTAACAAAATAGACGTATTTTGTCAGTCTGTAAGAGAACATTTGGAAGGTTCTACAGTTTCTGCACATAGAAGAAAATCTATTGAAAGTAATGTAGACAATATTCCTGTTATTGAATCTATCCCAGAGATAAAACAGAGTGAGCACGAATTAGCAGAAATAAGAGCGGCAGAAGGCGTAGCTATTCAGCAGACAATCACTTTTCTTGAGAGTGCGATAAAACTGGAAGCCATGAAAGCCCAATGTGCAATTGCAGAAAATAATTATAATCAGGAGCTAACAAAACTACAAAGCCAATTTTACCAGTATCTGGAAAGTTTAAATGGCAGGAGCGATATTTTAATGAAAAGTCTGCAACGCATGAATACAGCTCAAAACCATGAACAACTAAAAAGCGGATTCTTGGCATTGGCTGACAAAAGTCGTAATTTATTTGAAGACGGAGATTGGGAGGACTTTATTAATGGAACTAAAACAATAGAATTATGAGTGAAATGCAAAATAACAGAAGACATCAGGCACAAAAAGAGTTGGGGCTAGACAATACGGAAGAAGAATTGCAGATCGAACAATCCATACAGAAAGAAGAACTACGTCAAATGGAAAAGCAGTTGCGGCGCATGGAAATCGAACAGTCTTCATCTTATAGAACAGTTCTAAGCATAGCCAAATGGATGGATAAATTCTGTCTTGACCCTATAATTGGTTTTTTCATGCCAGGATTTGGTGACGCTCTAACTTCAGTTTTTGCCGTACCATTTATCTATGTTGCCGCATGTAAAGTTCGTTCATTACCATTGACATTAGCGGTTATTTTCAATATACTTCGCGATGTGGCACTTGGTTTAATTCCATTCTATATCGGCGATATTATTGATTTTTGCAATCGTGCTTATTTACAGAACTGCAAACTTATAGTCGGTTTTGTAGAAGATGATCAGGAGGTGATCAATGAAGTCAATCGGAAAGCTGTCTGGACAGGTATAATGATTATTCTTTTTTGTGTTATTATTTATTACTTGGTTAAATTGGTTGTTTATGTTGGCTCTGTGATATCAGATTTTTTTAATGGCTTGTTTGCTGCTTTTTGAAATAATAGGAAATCATTGATTTTTTATCTCCAAAAGAATCTTGTATGTTATTCATTGAATTTCAATCAGCCATTTGAAATATCATAAGTAATAATAGCCCTATCAAACTTTTTTGGTAATGATAGGGCTATTAGCAGAAGAGTAATAAATTAATCTATCTATATGGGATTTAAACTTCATTATAATTACATCATCGAAACCCACACAATACCCAGTACAACCGATACAATGGTGGCTATCAGTCCGGGCATCATAAACGAATGGTTCAGCAGGTATTTGCCTATTCGTGTCGTTCCGGTAGTATCAAAGTTTATGGCGGCTATCACTGTCGGATAGTTGGGCAGGAAAAAATAACCGTTCACAGCTGGGAAAAGCGCGATAAGCATATAAGGAGAAATGCCTAGTGCTATGCCGAGCGGTAGCAGAGAACGAACGGTAGCTGCCTGACTGAATAACAAGATGGACATCAGGAACAAGGCCACACCAAACAGCCAAGGCATATCGGTAACAAGGCCGAAAATATTTTCTTTCATAACTTCCATGTTTCCTGCGATGAAGGTATCTCCCATCCATGCAATACCAAAAATTGCAACTACGGCCTGCATTCCTGCATTGAAAACAGAACCTTTTGCTGCCTTTATACCATCTGTTTTTGTGAATAGCAAAATGAGTGAGGCGGCAGAAAGCATCAACACTTCGATAATGTGTGACATCTCCATTTGAACTTCACCTTGAGCTGTTGTAAATGTCGGGCGGAGTCCGTCGATAGATCCGAATAAAACAATTCCTATCGTGGCAGCCAAAAAGAGAATGACAGAAGTAAGTGCCTTACCATGACTTGCCACTTCTGTGGTATGATAACCATCACCGGAAATTTCACCAGCTGCCAGTCGTCTTTGATATTCAGGGTCATCTTTCAGTTCTTTGCCGACTTTCATCGAATACAGTGCACCGAGAAGAACTCCAGCCAGCGTACAGGGAATGGAAATCTTCAGGATATCGAACAGCGAAATGTTATATCCGGCAAGCATACTGAGCATAGCAACCGTTGCTGCCGATATCGGGCTGGCAGTAATAGCCTGCTGCGAAGCGATAACTGCGATACCCAGCGGACGTTCCGGACGAATACCTGTATCTTTGGCAACCTCGGCAATAACGGGAAGAACAGAATAAGCTACATGTCCTGTTCCTGCAAAAAAGGTAAAAAAGTAAGTCACAAACGGGCTTAGCAATGTAATATGATGCGGGTTCTTTCGCAAAATCTTCTCTGCCCACTTCACCATCAGGTCCAGTCCACCTGCTGCTTGCATACAACTTGCTGCCGCAATGACAGCAACAATCATAAGCATTACATCTATCGGAGGTGCAGTGGGTTGAAGTCCGAATACAAAGGTCAGCACAGCAAGACCAAGTCCGCCCAATATTCCCAGTCCGATACCGCCTACTCTTGCACCGATAATTATCGCCACAAGGACAAATAATAATTGTAATAGCATAAGAATCTTTATGAAATAATTAATACAAGTTTTATTCTTTTCTCCAGCCGTAGTCGTTGTGATAAACCATCAGCTTACTCATTCCGCCGTCGATGGTCAGGCATTGTCCGTTGATGAAAGAATTGCGTTCGTCGCAGAGAAACTCTACAGCACGGGCGATATCTTCAGGCTCTCCTACCCGTTGTGACGGATGTTGCATGATATCTCCTTCAGTGTAGTCGGGAACATAACTTTCGTCGTGAAACTTACCTGTATCAATCCATCCCGGTGCTATAGCATTGACACGGGCTATACCGGCGAGGCTTACGGCAAGCGCATGGGTCAGTGCGGTAATGCCTCCTTTGGCTGCCGTATAAGCTTCTGTATCGGACTGCGACTGAAACGCACGGGTTGAGGAAAGGTTTACGATGGAACCAACACCGGCAAAATGATGCATGAAGAGCTTGCTAAGCAGATAAGGAGCTGCAACACCGACACGCTGTACATACAAGAAATCATCGTAACTACATCCGCTGAGGATTCCTCCTTTCATCAAGCAAGCATTATTTATCAGGCAATGTATTCCTTGTGGAGTTTCTTCTATCACTCTCGCCGCAAACTTTTGCAATACTTGTTCGTCGGCAATATCTCCTGTAAAGCCATAAACATTCATTTGTTTGGCACATAATTTTTCCGTTACAGTCGCAACGGCATCCGCATCCATATCTATAAAATAGACTGCATTACCTTGCGATGCAAAATACTCTACCAAACAGCGCCCTATCCCTTTGGCTCCGCCAGTTATAACTATTGTTCTCATTGATTGTTATTTTCTTGTTTGCAAAAATACGGAAATTCATGAGTTCTCCCTATCTTTGTGCCCGATTTTATCAACCGTAACTAGCATGAAACCACAATTATTGATAGCATCTCCTGTATCTGGAAGCGGAAAAACTACTTTTACGCTGGGATTGTTGCGTATTTTGCAGCAAAGGGGATTGCGTACACAAACGTTTAAATGTGGCACTGACTGCATAGATACTCAGTATCATTCCATTGCTGCTGGTTACGATTCTGTAAATCTGGATGCCTGGCTTGCATCCGACAGTCATATCCAGTCTGTTTATAATAAATATGCAGAAAAGGCAGATGCATGTATAACTGAGGGGAGTATGGGACTCTTTGATGGCTATAATCGTATGCAAGGGAGTAATGCTCATATTGCGCGATTATTGAAGATACCCGTAATATTAGTGGTCAACGCACGTGCAACTGCATATTCAGTAGCGCCTGTATTGTATGGATTCAAACATTTCAAGAATTTGGTTCATGTAGCAGGTGTTATTTTTAATCAGGTTGCTTCATCCGTTCATTTAAATTTGTTGCGTGAAGCTTGCGTCGATGCAGGTGTAGAATGTCTGGGATATTTACCTATAATAGATGATTTTAAATTGCCTTCCCGCCATTCTGGCTTGACACTGACAGCCAGGCGTTCTATAGACGAACAAATAGACCAGATCGCTTCTCTAGTGGACAAATATGTGAATGTAGATAAGTTGTTAAGTTTATGTGAACGCATTTTCCCCTGTCAGCATATTCTTCCTTACACATCTGATTCGGAGTTAGAAAACAGACCAATAACAAACAGTAAAAAGTTACGTATAGCTATCGCACGCGATTCGGCCTTTTGTTTTTTATCGCGTGAAACGATTGATTCCTTGTCACGAAACGGGCAAATTACCTATTTTAGTCCTATATATGGCAGTGACCTTCCGGAAGCTGATCTGGTTTATATTCCAGGAGGATATCCGGAACTGTTTGCACGTCAGCTATATCGCCGGAAACGATTATTCGGACAGCTTCGCAACTATATTGAGAATGGGGGCAAACTGCTGGCCGAATGTGGGGGAATGCTCCTGCTTTCACACTCTATAACCGCACGTCGTGGGGGAACTGCCTATGAAATGGCTGATATCTTTCCTTTTAATTTTACAGTGACCGATTCGCGAGTATGTACTGGCTATCGTCAAATGAATTACCGGAAACTGATGCTGCGTGGTTATGAATCTCATTATACAGAACAGCTTATAACGTCTGAAAATTTAATTCCGGCAGCATCAGTTTATACAATGCGTGGTAATACGGTACCATCTTCGTTCTATCGGCATAATAATGCTTATGCCAGTCTTGTACGCTGGTATTGGGGAGTAAATGATATGCTGGATTTATGGAGTGATGAAGATCTTTTATAGTCGGTCTTTAAAAACTGATATTTATTCCAGCCATAACTGTTGCCCGTGGCATCGGATATCCTGCATTAATCTCATATTTTTGCGCCAGCAAGTTCTCACCGCGTGCCCAGATATTCAACCAACGGCAAGCTTGATATGAAGCCCGTATGTTCCATAAAACAAATTCTTCTGTTTTAATTGGATCGGTTTGTGTATAAAGTCCGGAGATATATTGTATGCCAGTAGATATATCCCAATGTCTATAGTTAAAGTTGACTCCGGTATAAAGCTTGTGCTTTGGGGCTGCCAAAACAGGATTCTTCATATGCAGATAACTATAATTCCCGTCGACAGACCAATATTGACTGATACGCCAGGCTGCTTGTAGTTCTATTCCGGAATTTTCTATTTCGCCGGAATTCTGATTTAGCATACCACTACCATTGGGATTGGGAAGAGTTTCAATAAGATTTTTCCCGTCAATGTAAAACAAGTTTACTCCATAAGTAAATCTGCCGTTCAGCAATTGTTGCGAAAAAGCCAATTCATAATTCCACATGGATTCCGGTTGTAAATCGGGGTTCTGTGGCGGAAACATATACATCTCCCGTAGAATTGGGTAACGGAAGCCCTTCGATGCAGAAGCTTTCATTTCAATCGTATGGGGCAAATGAAAAGCCAGTCCTGCTTGTGGCACCCATTCCAATCCAACACGTGAATGATGATCTGCGCGAAGTCCGGCATTGAAAGTCAGCCAAGTTCCTATATTTTGGCGCAGATCAACATAGCCAGCCAATCCGTTTTCATGCTTGTTTACCAGATCTGATGTTGTACCTATATGCTCTACTTACATATTCATTCCAAGCCTTACCTCCGTATCGAAACCAGTCAATCCCTGCTGTTATTCGGTTTCCCTTAAAAAACTGCATACTCTGATAGAGTGAAACTCCCATCATATTATCCCGTGAGTTAAAACGCCCATCCTGAGGTTTCTTTTCTTTCGAAGGTGTATATCCATCGTTAATCCAATGTTTTCCCCAATTGTAAAAAAAACTCAGACCTCCGGATGTCTGTTCATAGTTGTTTTCAATAGCGAATGAAGTTACCCCTCTCGTAATACGCTGGTCACCGTCGAGCAACGGAGCCGTTATCGGTCCCGGATATGATGCATTGAAATGGGTTATGTTTATATCTCCTCGCAAATTCCAGTTGCCGGTCATTTCATAGCCTAATTTTGCATATCCTCCGTATCGTTCAAACTCCATATTATTACGATGCCCGTCTGTACGATTATACGACCCTGACACTACACTGGAAAAACGTCCTTTACGAATACGGCTGGTGAATTCTGATTCCAATGTGTTGTAAGAACCATATCCCATGTGAATATTAGTATTTACACCGTTGTCATGCATTTTGCGGGTGACAATATTTATTACGCCACCCATTGCATTGGAGCCATAGAGTACAGATGCCGGACCTCTTAGAACTTCTACCCTATCGGCAAGAAATGATTGGTAAGCATCTGCTATAGGGTGACCGAATATACCGGCATATTATGGATGACCGTCAATCATAACCATTAATCTGCCTGTCCCGCCACTTAGACCACGCAGCGAAATACCTCCGGCAGCACCAGTTGAAACCCCATATCCCATGATACCTCTTGAGGTGACAAACAGTCCCGGAATTTGTTCGGTAAGCACAGGTAATAAAGAGGGTTGCATGGCATGTTCTATGTCGATGCGGTTGATTACGGAAACTGTTTGTGAAAGATGGCGCACATCTGTCTCGTTACGGCTTCCTGTAACCACTACCTCTCCTATTTCATAAACTTTGCTTGCACGAATTGTATCATGTTTTTGTTCTTGCGATATCCCTGGAGTACAGATCAGGTTCAAAAAGCCTGCAAAAACAATTGTTTTTCTTAATATTGGTTATTCTATCCATTACTGATTTTGATTTTGATGGCAAAGATACCCTATTTCAGGATATAATACTTACCTCGATTACTGATTATGTTTACTTTATTACGGTTTCTTAGATAAGAAGTGATATGTTTTTATAAGCAGTTTATTAGTTTATATAGATTGTACACGCATTTCTTTTCAGACAAAATACAAGAAAAGTAATGTAAATATTAGAGAAAAAATCATATCTTTGCATTATGATTGAATTAGCAAAACATATTGAAGTATTACTCCTGGAGAACGATTGCGTGATTGTTCCTGGTCTAGGAGGCTTTATAGCTCACTATCGTTCGTGTGTATACAACGAAGATACGGGAGAGTTTTGTCCGCCGGCACGTACAATCGGCTTTAATCCTCAACTTGTCATGAATGACGGTTTGCTTGTACAGTCTTATATGCAAGCATATAATACGGATTTTCCTGATGCAACCCGCAAGATAGAAAAGCTCGTACAGAAACAGAAAGAAGATATTTACCGATACGGACATATATATTTGAACAATGTAGGTACGCTGTATTATAATATGAACGGAGTATATGAATTTGAACCGGAAGCAAATGGTTTCTTTACTCCTTCATTATATGGACTTCAAGGATTCACATTTCCAAAGTTGTCACCAGAGAATGTACCTCAGGAGAAACCTTTGGTCGAATATGCTATGCCCCGCACGGTAAAGACCAGTACACGCCGTTCGTCCTTTCATTATCGCAGATGGAGCAAGAACATAGTAGCAATAGCAGCTGCAATATTGTTGTTTTTCTTGTTTTCTATTCCAGTGGAAAACACCTACTTGGATGATGCTGAATATGCTTCTTTAGGTTCGACTGGATTATTTGATGCTATTAAAAATCATTCTATGGCATCAAGTATTATTACGGTCTCTCCTTCTGTTCAGCAACAGGAAAAGAAACAAAAAACAGTAAAAAAGCAATCTGTAAAGAATAATATCAATACACTGAAACCGGTTGCTGTGAAAATAGAAAAAGTTGCAGCTCCATCGGCAAAGCCGGCAGCACATGTTGTAAAGGATGTGAAGCAACCTGTAGAAAAAAAGACTCCTGCAGCTAATAAAGTGCCTCAAAAAGCGACTACAAAAGCTGACAGTTATATTATAGTTGCAAGTCTGGCAACAAATAGTGACGCAATGCAAGTCGTAAAACAAATGCAGCAAAAAGGTTATAAGGAAGCGCAAATTCTGGAATCGGACGGACGTTTCCGTGTTGCAATCAACCGATATACTAATCAGACTGATGCATATAAACAGATTAAAGAATTGAAGAAAAATGCAGATTTTGCGTCAGCATGGGTGCTTACAACTAAATAAACCGAGAATAATCACATTATGAAAAGAGTCAGATGTCCGAAGTGTGACAACTACATACAATTTGATGAAACAAAATACGAAGAAGGTCAGTCATTGGTTTTCGTATGCGATAATTGTAAAAAACAGTTTGGTATCCGTATTGGAAAATCCAAACTGAGTGCAGGTTCCCGTCGTGAAGAAGTCGTTGATGAGAGAGAAGGAACACAAGATTTTGGCAACGTGATAGCTATAGAAAATGTTTTCGGCTATAAACAAGTGCTCCCTTTGCATGAAGGTGATAATATAATAGGTCGCCGTAGTAAAGGGAATGAAATTGATATTCCTGTAGAAACAAATGATCCAAGCATGGATCGCCGGCATTGCGTGCTGAATGTAAAGCAAAACAAACAAGGGAAAATCGTATATACCCTACGGGATAATGACAGCATAACGGGAACTTTCCTGATGAATGAACTTTTAGGTCCCAAAGATCGTGTACGTATAGAAGACGGAGCCATTTTTACTCTTGGAGCAACTACGCTCATTTTACGAGCAGCAGAAGAAAAATAAATTTTTATATATTAAGGATAACTAAACTAAATAACCTAACTTTTTAACCTAACTTTGTTATGGCATCAAACAACGTAATGATTGTACGCCACAAGCTATTGGAAAAACTGGTCGCTTTGTGGAAGGAAAACCAGCTAGTTGAAAAAATAGATCGTGTTCCTTTGGAATTCAGTCCTCGCCGTTCTCAACCTGTAGGACGCTGCTGTATTCATAAAGAACGCGCCGTAACGAAATATAAGTCACTTCCGTTGCTGGGCTGGGATATGTCTGATGAAACGGATGAACTGACTCCTCTATCGGAATATGCCCGTCAGGCATTGGATCGTAGAAACAAACTTAAAGAAAATATTCTGTGTGTTATAGATGAAGCATGCTCTTCTTGTGTACAGGTTAATTACGAAGTAAGTAATCTGTGCCGTGGTTGTGTGGCCAGAAGCTGCTATATGAACTGCCCGAAAGGAGCTGTACATTTCGACAAGAAAACAGGACAGGCACATATTGATCATGATACTTGTATCAGCTGTGGTATTTGTCATAAAAGTTGTCCTTATCATGCGATTGTATATATTCCGGTACCTTGTGAAGAAGCATGTCCGGTAAAAGCAATCAGCAAAGATGAAAATAATATAGAGCACATAGACGAAAGCAAATGTATTTATTGCGGAAAGTGTTTGAATGCATGTCCGTTTGGCGCAATTTTCGAGATATCTCAGGTATTCGATGTGTTGGAAGCAATACGCCGTGGTGAACAGGTTGTTGCAATTCCGGCTCCTTCTGTACTGGGACAGTTCGATGCAACTATCGACCAGGTTTACGGAGCTTTGAAAGAGGTAGGCTTTGCTGATGTAATAGAAGTTGCCGAAGGAGCTATGCAGACAACAAGCAATGAGGCACACGAATTACTTGAAAAGCTGGAGGAAGGACAAAAGTTTATGACAACCTCATGCTGTCCTTCATATATTGAGCTAGTAAACAAGCATATTCCTGCTATGAAGCCTTATGTGTCAGGTACAGGCTCTCCTATGTATTATGCTTCACGTATTGCCAAAAAGAAATATCCGGAAGCAAAAGTTGTTTTTATAGGTCCGTGTATTGCAAAGCGTAAAGAAGCACAGCGTGATGAGTGTGTAGACTACGTAATGACATTCGAAGAATTACACTCAGTATTCCGTGGATTAGGTATTGAACTGGCTCAAGCCAATCCGTATAAGGTTGCCTATGAATCTGTTTGTGAAGCCCATGGCTTTGCACAAGCTGGTGGTGTTGCAGGAGCAGTTAAGTCATATTTGGGTCCTAAGGCAGATGGTATAAAGATGCTGCAGTTCTCAGACTTCAACAAGAAGAGTATCGGACAGATGCGTGCATGGGCTAAGACAGGAAAAGTGGATGCCCAATTCATCGAAATGATGGCATGCGAAGGAGGATGTGTAACAGGACCAAGTGCTTATAATGATTCTGTTTCAGGAAAACGCCAGTTGAATCAAGATTTGCTGAAACGTACGCTGAAATATGAAAATTATAAAGAAGAATAATCTCTTCTCTACCTTATGAGAAGTTTAATAGAACGTCTTCATCGGGAGCATACACTGGCTCCCGATGAATTTCGTATCTTATTGAGTCAGTGTAATGATAAGGATTTATCCTATATCAATGCTCTTGCAAGAGAAGTTTCACATGCTAGCTTTGGAAACCGGATTTTTATCCGGGGACTTATTGAAGTTGGCAACCGATGTAAGAATGACTGCTACTATTGTGGTATCCGGCGTAGTAATCATCTGATAGAACGCTATCATTTGGATGAAGAAACAATTCTGGCGTGTTGCCGACATGGTTATGAACTGGGATTCCGGACGTTTGTTCTTCAGGGAGGAGAAATGAATGATGATGAAATGATTATACGTACTGTATCCTCTATTCGAAAAGAGTTTCCAGACGTAGCAATTACACTTTCATTAGGAGAAAAAGAAACATCTGTATACGAACGTTTTTTCCAGGCTGGAGCTAACAGATATTTACTTCGTCACGAAACGCATAACGAGCTTCATTATCGCAAGCTTCACCCTGAAGCTATGTCTTTGTCCAACCGTCTGAGGTGTCTGGCAGACTTGAAGCGTATTGGTTTCCAGACTGGAACAGGGATTATGGTAGGAAGCCCATATCAGACTATTGATAATTTGATAGAAGATATCCTTTATATCGAAAACTTTCAACCAGAAATGATCGGTATTGGACCGTTTCTTCCACATCATGATACTCCTTTTGCAATGATGCCTTCGGGAAGTTTGAACCAGACACTGCTCCTACTCTCCATTTTCCGTCTGATGCATCCTCATGCTTTAATTCCTTCTACAACAGCACTTGCTACCCTTTCTCCAGAAGGACGAGAAAAAGGCATATTGGCAGGAGCCAATGTGGTAATGCCTAACCTCTCTCCCGTCATACAACGGAGCAAATATTCCTTATATGATAATAAGGCTTCTCTAGGTGCTGAAGCAGCCGAAGGGCTTCTTCTGTTGGAACAGCGACTGAAAGTAATAGGATATGTCATAGATAAAGGTCGAGGAGATTACAACGCATACTAAACATCGTTTTATTATTAAATATAAAGTCAATTATGTATAAAATAGATTCACCTCATGCAGAAGAATTCATCAATCACGATGAAATCATGGCTACACTGGATTATGCAAAAGCCAACAAAGACAATCGTGAGTTGATTCGTTCTATCATAGATAAAGCTCGCGACTGTAAAGGACTTTCTCATCGTGAAGCCGCCGTTCTGTTGGAATGTGACGACAATGATTTGTTGGAAGAAATATATGCACTGGCACGCAAGATTAAACAGCGCTTTTACGGTAACCGTATTGTTATGTTTGCTCCGCTTTATTTGTCAAACTACTGTGTAAACAGTTGCGTATACTGTCCTTACCACATCAAAAACAAGTCGATTGCCCGCAAGAAGCTTACTCAGGATGAGATTCGCCAGGAAGTCATTGCATTGCAAGATATGGGACATAAACGTCTTGCTATCGAGGCTGGTGAAGATCCGCTGCATAATCCGATAGAATATATCCTGGAATCTATAAAGACCATTTACAGCATTAAGCATAAAAATGGAGCTATCCGGCGTGTGAATGTAAATATAGCTGCAACAACAGTCGAAAATTACCGTCGTTTGCACGATGCAGGAATTGGAACTTATATTTTGTTTCAGGAAACTTATCATAAAGAGAACTACGAAAAACTTCATCCACGCGGACCCAAAAGTAATTATGCATATCATACAGAGGCAATGGACCGCGCTATGCAGGGAGGTATCGATGATGTAGGAATAGGAGTACTATTCGGACTTAATACATATCGGTACGATTTTGTTGGTATGTTGATGCATGCTGAACACTTAGAAGCTACATACGGAGTAGGACCTCATACTATTAGTGTTCCGCGTATCTGTTCGGCCGATGACATCAATGCATCCGATTTTGAAAATGCTATTTCAGATGAGATCTTCCAGAAAATTGTGGCTGTGATCCGTATCAGCGTTCCTTATACTGGTATGATTGTTTCTACTCGCGAATCTCAACGCTCACGAGAAAAAGTATTGGCATTAGGAGTTTCTCAACTTAGTGGAGGTTCACGTACAAGTGTTGGTGGATATGTACACGAAGAAACTCCCGAAGAAAATTCGGCACAGTTTGATGTAAGCGATCGCCGTACTCTTGATGAAATAGTATCCTGGCTGTTGAGATTAGGGTATATCCCCAGCTTCTGTACAGCGTGTTATCGAGAAGGTCGTACGGGAGACCGTTTCATGTCGCTGGTAAAAACCGGACAAATAGCCAATTGTTGTGCTCCAAATGCGCTGATGACACTACAGGAATATTTGGAAGATTATGCTTCTCCAGAAACGCGTGAATTGGGTGTGAAAATGATCCGTGAACAGATGGAACAGATTCCTAATCCTGCTATCCGTCGTCGTGCTTTGGAAAATCTGGAACGTATTTCCGAGGGACAACGAGATTTCAGATTCTAATTAATAAAGTTTGAATTTTATGCAAGAAACACCTCGTGCCAACCGCCTGCATATCGGGCTATTTGGCAAACGCAATAGTGGAAAGTCATCGCTGATTAATGCCCTTACTAATCAGGAAGTAGCTCTGGTTTCGGACATAGCAGGAACAACCACTGATCCTGTATATAAAGCAATGGAAATACATGGAATAGGTCCGTGTGTTTTCATTGATACCGCAGGGCTTGATGATGACGGTGAACTGGGAGCACTTCGTATCCAGCAGACTATGCGTGCTATGGATTGCACTGACATTGCATTATTAGTGTGCACAGGAGATGATATAGAGAAAGAACTTGAATGGAGTCGTTTGTTGAAAGAGAAAAATATTCCAGTAGTATGGATATTGAATAAAGCAGATTTGCTGACAGACGTTACTTCTACAATTCGTTCGATAGAAAAAAAATGTGGACAGGTTCCCCTTGGGGTAAGTGCCTGCACTAAACAAGGAATGGAAGATATCCGTCGTAGTCTGATTGCTAAATTACCTGATGAAACAATGTCGCGAGGGATTGTTGGCAAACTGGTGGAAGAAGGAGATACGGTAATGCTCGTTATGCCACAAGATATTCAGGCTCCTAAAGGCAGACTAATCCTTCCTCAAGTCCAGACAATTCGTGAATTACTTGACAGGAAGTGCCTCGTAATGAGTTGTACGACAGATCAAATAGATCGTATGCTTCAAGCATTAGTACATCCTCCCAAACTCATCATTACAGATTCCCAAGTTTTCAAGACTGTATATGAAAAGAAGCCTTCTGCAAGTAGATTGACTTCTTTCTCTGTCCTCTTTGCCCAATATAAAGGTGACATTGATTATTTCATAGAGGGAGCAAATGCTATTGGAAGACTGACAGAAAATTCTCGTGTCTTGATAGCAGAAGCGTGTACTCATGCCCCACTAACTGAAGATATCGGAAGGGTAAAAATACCCAATATGCTTCGTAAAAAGTTTGGATCAGGATTGCTGATTGAACATGTCTCTGGAACAGATTTTCCTGAGGATTTAAGTAAATATGATCTCATCATTCATTGTGGAGCTTGCATGTTTAATCGTAAATATGTGCTAAGCCGTGTAGAACAAGCACGTAAGCAGAATATCCCGATGACAAACTATGGAGTAACTATAGCATATCTGGCAGGAATTTTAGATAAAATAGATTATTGATGAAAAAAAAGTAGGTTTTATTATTGCTTATTTGTATAATAAGACCTACTTTTGTTCGACAATTCATCTGCGGTAGTAGCTCAGTTGGTAGAGCATTAGCTTCCCAAGCTAAGGGTCACGGGTTCGAATCCCGCTTACCGCTCATAATGAAAGCCTTGATAGTTAATAGATTAGCTATCGAGGTTTTCTGCTTTTAGCAGGTTACGGAAAGTCTATTTTCGGGTGGTTTCAGAGGGTGCATGTAAACCAAGATGTAAACCGAAAATTTATTATGAATGCCTGTGTTTCAGTAGTTTGTTACAAATCTAAGACATTATCCAATGGTGAAAATCCATTGATGCTCCAAGTATCTAAAGGAGGAAAGCGTAAATACCAAAGTTTAGGCATATCCATCAATCCTAAATATTGGGACTTCACACGAAACAAACCTAAGCCTAACTGCCCTAATAAAGAATATATCCAAAAGATTATCTTGGATAAACAACGAGAATTACAGCAGCGAATGTTAGAGTTGAATGTCGAACAGAAAGAATATACCACTACTACCCTACTCAATAATGAGAATACCAAGTTTGAACTGAAAACCGTTAGTGAGTTCTACCACGAATTGATAGAGCAATACACACGTGAGGATAAATGCGGCAACCGTCTTATCTACAAAAGTTCGTTCAACTCGCTTAAAGTGTTCACGAAAGGCAAAGTAGATATACCTTTCAGTGACATAGATGCTTCTTGGCTTACCCAATATGAGAAGTGGCTACGTTCCAAAGGCAATAAAGAAACTACTATAAGCCTAATGTTTCGCACGCTCCGAAGTACATACAATAAAGCAATCAAAGCTAAGTACGCCCGGAAGTCCGATTATCCGTTTGACGAATATAAAATCAACAAGTTCGACACCACTACTCAACGTATGCGGCTAAACTTCATAATGAAGAATCAGTTTCATGCGCATTACTGTTCATGGCTGCGCTTCTATACAGGGGCAAAATAACGGAAGCTCCAATATCGGAAGGAGAAAATGACAATATGCTATATCAACAATATATCCATGAAGTCAGACCCGATATGCTAAAATTATACATTGCTCTCAATCAGCCCAAACAGAAAAATGGGAAAGACTTTATTACTGATATAAAAATTGCGGCAGGCGGTAACTCCCCAATACTTATCAACAACAAAAATAGCTGGTTGGAGAACCGGCTGAATGATTACCTACATCAATATTTAGGAGTAAACAGTTTGGAGGAAGCCCAAGATGAATTGCATTTCATCTATGGAGATAAAAAAGTGGGCAGTAAGAAGATTGACCCCATCCAATCATTATATATATGGGGAACATATCAGTTACTTCAAGACACACATTTAAAATCCGTTAAGGAAAAAGTTCCTACAAGACCACAAGCCAATTTAATAGAGTCTTATCTTAGAGCTATTGAACTGATTGAAGCTGACGATGTAGATACGGATGCAAATAATATCAGAAGCAGACTGAGTTATTTTCTGAATAGATACGATACGGTAGAAACTCTGTTTAAACACAAGACATTCAGACTATCCCCCAATAATATAAACGGTACAAGACTTTGGTAAACCGCACTTCCCTTACTTAAAAGGCAGCTCTTACGATGGTAAAGAACTGCCTTTTTCTTTGCCCAATTCTTTTTAAACCAGCCCATTTTAATATTCTACTTTTGCACCGTTTTCAAAAAGGAGTGATGCTAAATAAAGGTAAATGATTGGTAAAGAACTCACTTAAACACACTCTGATTCTTTACCAATTCACCTCATGAGAACATCATACCTTTGCATCACAATCAAAAAACAAGAGGCCTCTATTTCGATTGTTCAATTATTATTAACTAAAAAAAGAAATATGAAAAATTTAGTTTTAGAAGAATTCGATTTACACGAATTCAACAAATGGATGTTGGACATCCAAAAACTTGAGCAAAAAATAAATTGTGTTTTAAACATTTTCGGAGTATGGCATATAAAAATTACATTAAATGAATTATTCAAAGACCCCGATGTAATCTGTAACAAATATTTATCTAAAGAAGCTATTTCAAAAAGAGTCTTTAGAGAGAACAAAGTGAAAGAAAACGACTTTGATAATCCGGATTATAATGATTGCATCAGTGCTATAGATTCAATGTTAATCCCTGCGGAGTTTCTTCGAAAGTCAATCTATCTCATTCATGAAAAAATAAAACTGGAAAATTTTGAACCAGAAGAATTATTTGAAATGGAGAATGGAGTAGTGTCTATTTCTAAACGTGCAGAACACAGTTATTTTATACGTCATGCAAAGTATCTCGGTAAAGGAGAGAAAGCTTTATCTATTCTATATGATATTTGCGACTCTTTAAAGGAACTTGCGAAACATGATATACATATTCTCCATACGTTACAAAATTTATTTGTACCAAAAGATGAAAAATTTGAAGTGAATATAGAAACTTTTAAACAATTTATAAAAGACAGCGAAGCATATGATTCAATTCAATTTTGAGAACATTATTACTGCAAGTAATCGCGAACCATATAACAATGTGGCTGCGCATGAAGAATTAAAGTCCATGATGTCACGCTTTGACAGATTGAACATCTTCTTTGATATTGACGAGGATGGCTACGAAGTGATAAAGGTCGAAAGTACATACGTGAAACGCTTCGCGTATCAGTTGAACGATAAATCGGCAAACTGGCTTATGACATACCTTTCGACTGGCAAGAGTGAGGACTTTGGCGTAGAACCGTCAGAAGTTCAGAAATCAGACCAAACTAACGGTAACGAGTATCGAAAGAATATGCTCAAACTGTTTGTGGAAAGCAAGGCTGTAAACATTCAGTTTACACCCGAGTTCAGAGACCGTAGAGGGCAGCTAACAGCAGTAGCCAACTTCAAATTCGGCAACATCTTCTTCTTTGTAAACCGAGACGAGGACATTGCTTCGTACTTGCAAGAGAAAGAGTTAATTCGCTAAATCCAAACGGAGTAGAGGAAGTGTAAATTTCCTCTCTCCTTTTAAAACTGACAAAAATGAAAATAGAATATAAATTCATATATAAAAAAGCTGGTAAAATCCAGTACTTGACAGAAGTCCTGCCACAGATAGAAACAAACACTATCCTTTGCAAGACATTAACCGGATTGGGTGCAACCTACTCCGAAATAAAGGCTAAGCGACATTCTGTTATTATCGTTCCCAATGTTCCGCCTATTATTGGCAAGTGCAAAGACCCGAAACATAAGAATGACAATCTATTCGGTGTCAAGCAAGGGGTGACAACAGAAGAAGTCATTGATTATATTGAAAAGACATTAGCCGCAGGAAAGTTTATCAAGTTGATAAGCACTCCCGAAGGATTTGCTAAAATCAAACGGGCTTTCGAGGAACTGGAACTTGACATATATGAGATAACCTTCTTGTTGTTCGATGAATGCGATAAGACGATAAAGGACGTCGATTATAGGGCAGATATAATTCTTCCTATGGATGATTTCTTCAAATTTAGAGAAAAGGCATTTGTCTCAGCCACTCCCATACTGCCGAGTGACCCACGTTTTGAAAGTCAAGGTTTCAAAATAGTAGACATCCGACCCACTTTTAAATATAAACGTCCTATCAGCATTGTGCAGACCAACAATGCCTTGGAAGCATTGAAAGAAATTCTACCGCAGATAAAAGCACAACAAAAGCAACCACGCAGTATTTGTTTCTTTGCCAACAGCATTGACATGATACACCAGCTAATGAGTAAATTGGGAGTTGAAAATGAGTCCGCAGTATTCTGTGCAGAGAAAAGTGTTGAGAAGTTGAAGAAGAAAGGATTTAAACGAGCTTATGAATACTGGAACATTAAGCATAAAATGCCTTATATGTGGTTTACCAGCAGAAACTATACTGCTGTGGATATTGAATTGGATGAACAACCCGATATAGTATTTGTCACTGAACCGTATTTTGCAGAATACACTATCATTGACCCATGCACTGATGCGGTACAAGCAATAGGACGATTCAGAAACGGCACTTCTTTGGCTATTCATGTTGTCAATACCAATGAGAACTATCCGATACGCACCCAAGCAGGTATCAAGGAATATCTTAAAGGTTGCAGGGATGCTTACAAGACGATTAAAAATCTCTATGAATGTGCAACATCTTCGGAAAGCCGAAATGCTTATAAGGCTGCATTGGATATACTGCCATATAACCGGATGCTAAAAGACGGAAAGACCAACTATTTCGCAATTGACAATTTTGTTGATGAAGCATTGGTTAAGTCTGCCTATAACAATATTGATTCAGTAGTGAACCGATACAAGAAAAGTAGCCTATTCTTACCGAAGCTGACCCAACCTCTGTTTTACAAATTGGGCGATAAGGAAAGGTTGAGCCTCATGGATAAGAGCTGTTCTATCAAAGAAAGCCGAAAGCGTATTGTTGAATTACTGGAATCGTTGAAGGATGACAGAGACTCTCCATTGGCGCAATCGTTTATCAGTGACATCAGGCAAGTTGATGCTTTTATTATTGATGCTTACGATACGGTAGGCAAAGAAGTTATTGAAGTAAACAATTATTCATTCAAAAAAATCAAAGAAGCCATGATTATGAAAAACTATAGAGAAAAAACAAGCGGAGTAGAGTTTGTTCAACTCCTTAAAAACTCCTTTAAGATTGGCGAGAAATACACTCGTGAATATATCAAAAAAGAATTAAAGCGTTTATACGCATTGGTTAAGACTGCGCCTAAAAATGCGATTACAGCCATGACTATAAAAGATTTCTTCAAAATTCAAGAGTGTAAAATCGGAAATCAAAAAGCTATCAGAATATTAGAACCATTGATATAGGATAGTACTTTTTTTTGATGAAAGTTAGTTTTATAGGGTCTGTTTTAAAAAGGTACTCTATCATTAATAATTAACTTTATCAAATCATTTATAAACGAAGAGTCTTCGCTGATGAAAGTGGGGACTCTTTTTCTATTTGAACATATCTCCATATCGTAATTCATTCCCCCATGCTGTGTCGGATGATAAAAACGGAGGTACACTACCTTTTTATACCCCCTCATGGCTATGGAAGAAAAAAGCATTCTTTACTTCACGATGATACTATTACCTCACATCATCCATGAAAAAGAATGCCTTTTGTCAGCAGCGTATATGTTCACAATCCTATTCCCATAGCCAAGCAATAATTTACTAATGCTCCGAATTTCTTTTAAAAGAATATTTAGGGAAAGACATAGAACGAGCCTTAGATGCAAGCGAAGAAATTCACTTGTGTTTAGGGTTTGTTCTTGTTAAAAACATTCAATCAATAATCATTTAATTCAAATTCATTATGGAAGCATTACAAATTATGCCTATCATGGCACAGAACCAATCGAGATTTAACTTAGGCGAGTATGCGGAAGAAGCTGCCATTATCCAAGACGAACCAACTGTACAGCCGAGCGTAAACTTTTTGGAAGCCAACACCGATGCAATCTATGGACGAGCTTACAAACAAATGCGTTGTTCCAACTTGGGCTAACCAAGAATTGACTATCGCACACCAAGACTTTATTTCATGTGTGCACGATGCGGCTTGCTCATTCTATGCAGGTGAAAGGATGAACGAGCCGGATATTAGAGTTTCACACATTGTACGCGGTAGAACTCCCCAAAGTTTGGGTAAGAAAGCATCGGAACTGTTAGAATGTGAAAAGACACAATTCTACCAACGTCTTGCATTTGCCTTTACCATTCCAACCATTATCGAAACGGTAAGAGGGCAAAGGCTTGAACTGTGCATCG
>OGFD01000297.1_pt1 | contig 36644 bp, 40 predicted proteins | sample 1570851 | NCBI WGS metagenome assembly OGFD01 (sample SAMEA2582077, study PRJEB24529) | metagenome | biome: Human gut stool | place: China | collected 2011
GATAGCCGTCTGGTTGCCTTCCAAGACATCTTTGATTGCTTGTGCAAAGTCATCTCCTGCCCTGCCTTTAATCCGGTGTATTTCAATACACCCGCATCATATCGGTCTACCTTCTCCGCAGACTCGCAGCTGCCACCCTTATTATGAGGGCAGGCGCTGCAGATCTCATCCGTCGCTCCGACCAGCTGCAGGGATGCCGGTCCATTTTTCCCCAGAAGCCATTCCTTCACCTCCGCCATATGCTTAGTGAACCCTTCACTGTATCCCTTCCCTTCGAAAAAATACAGGCACATGCCGTGGTGCGGACGGATCCGGTAAGTTGTTGTTACTTCCATATCCGGTGTATCCTTTATTCCTGTCCGTTCAGCTTCAGAGCCTTAGACAGTCTCTTGCTCAGTGTCAGTGCCAGTGCGATCTTCACCAGATCCGGAATGATGAAAGGAATTACACACCAGCCCAGTACGGTAGCCAGACCGACAGCTCCGGAATTCTGCGCATATACAACCATGAACCACACCGTTCCGATAGCATAGCACACGATCAGACCCAGTACCATGGACACACCAAGCACCCATGTCTTACGTCCGAACAGCTTCTCGATCAGCCACATCAGCAGTGCGGAGAATAAAAATCCGACAATGTAACCACCGGTGTTGCCCAACAGAACACCGATACCACCGGAGAACCCGGCGAATACAGGAATACCTACTGCACCCAGTAAAATATAGATCAATACCGCAAGGCTTCCTCTCTTACCACCCAGTACGCCGACTGCCAGGAATACTGCAAAGGTCTGTAATGTAAAAGGAACCGTCATCGGGATGGAGATCCAGGAGCAGATCGCGATCAGAACCGCAAATACCGCAATGTACACCATGTCATAAGTCTTGCTACGAGTTGTTGTCTGTGTTGTCATAATAAAAAACCATGCCTTTCTGTCAGATGTCTTTTGTAAAAACCTCTGTTAGAATAGCATGGTGTTTTTCAATTGTCAACCTTTTTATAATATGGTTAACAATCGAGTAGATTCTCTGGTCAGGACTGCTTCATCGCCTTCTTATTCCGGTACATATCCTCATCTGCACGCTCACGCACCTTCTCCGGATCCGTATCATCCGCCGTGAATACAGCATACCCATAGGCAATTCCCACAGGAACGGGAATGATGTTCTTATGATTCAAGATCTCTACATCCTGATCGATCTTATGCATCACACGTTCTATCTTAAAATATCTTCCCTTCGGAATGATACAGCAGAATTCATCTCCACCAATGCGATAACATTTCCCATAGCGTTCAAAATTGTCCTCTATGATATGTGCCGCGTTGATAATATACTCATCCCCTGCCCTATGGCCATATTGATCGTTACACTGCTTAAGATTATTCAGGTCAAAGGTCACTATGACATACCCTTCAAAATCCTTCTCATTTTTCACAAAATAATCATAAGCATTTCGATTGTACATGCCGGTCATGGAATCATTCAGGGCAAACTGTTCCAGCTCCTCCACCCTGCGACCTTTTTTCAGCCGGGCAACCGTCTGTCTGGCGGATTCTATTCCCAGCACCACAATAAAGATCAAGAAAGAGATTCTGCCAAAGACACCTACATCATTGCTGGTTTTATAATAACTACTCACATCTACAATGGTAGCAAAAAATACAAGCAGCAGTGCCCCTACACATGCCTTCAGCCTCTGATCCAGCTGCCTTCTGGCAATTTTGCTGCAGATGACCACCAGCAGGTATAGAATCATCAGAATGATCAACGCATGCGTCATCCACAGGCTTCTCCGGAACTCATATATCTCTGTTGCATTCAGTATATGCGTCAGGACGATCAATGCCAGATTAGCATTACAGATAATTCTACAAAACCGGTCATCCCTGATCTCCAGAAAGCTCTTCACAAACAGGATAAAGGACATCGGCAACAGCATGAGCGTAGCAAATGCCAGATAAGAGCATCCCTGCCTGTTGGTCAGGAGCAGCGTTGCCACATCCGTCTCATTGGCCGACCATGTTCCCAGCAGGATCGAAAAAATACCCAGATACAATAAGGTTCCGTCGATCCGGCTTCCGCAGCGGATAACGATCCAATAAATACTAATATACAATCCTATCAGTATCACCATCATGCTGATGAGAAAGGCAGGCATTGTCCGGCGCATCACCCAACGATAGATATTATAGCCGCCATCGATATAAAACGTCTTCTGCTGGCCTGCCGTTTCCGGATAACAAGGGGTGAACTGTACCTGCAAGCTGCTCACATTACTTGAAAACCTGACAATATTCCAGGTCCAGCCCGGAGTATTTCCCCATATGCCGGGTACAGCATCCAGCTGATAGATCAGCTTCCCATCTGCATACACCACAATCTCCTGATGTGTCGAATAAAACACGATCGAGTTCGTCTCATCATCGTTTTGATCCAATATAAAATCGTACAGCTCCCTGCCGTCATCCAAGACGCTGACTGCGTCCGGCGTACACTCCTGTAATGACTTTACCTCCGGCACACTGTCTGAGGTGCAGATCATGCACAGAAGCACCATGGCAAATACGACTGATACAATTATAATAAGCTTTCCCTGTTCCTTCTCCATTACTTCCCTCAATATCCAACGTACTATCTAGTACCATGGTACTAGTTTTCTTGTCATTTGTCAACACAGTCTCGTGGATATCTCATGTTTGAAAATATTGTAATTTTGCTCATCCCGGGGGGAACAATAAATGGCCAGCTCTATCGTCTTGAAACACCTTCTGTAACGAGCGATCACATTGGAAAACGCAGCTGCCACAGCCTCCGGATCATTCTCAAAAGCTCCGCATCCGAACGCTCCCAGAATAACCACTTCATTGCCTCCCGCCACAGCCACATCCAGGATCCTGGTCAGACGTTTCTCATGCAGAGCCTGTTGCTGCGCTCTCGTCATCTTCACGGTCTTATTACCGTCTCCGGGATTCATCCCATTGGCCGGGAGCAGACGCAGATTCGGTGCTGCACAGGTGATCACATTAACGGAGTACCAGTCTTTTTCCGGAAGTGGTGACGGTGACGCAGTATCGGATTTGAATACAATGACTTCCGGCGTATAGATGCAGTCATCATTGTGGATCGGATCCTGCGCATATCTGTGTGGAGAATAAAAGCCTGCCCACATTTCCTTCGTATTCAGACAAAAATACAGGGTGGAACAACGGCACAGGCATTCCTCCTGGGCAGAGCTTCCCTTGGTCACGCCGCCTCCGGGATTCGTCGCTGATGCAAAATTGTGCACACACACCCGTTCTCCCGGATATCCCGCAGCCGCTTCATAGCTTCGCTTCTTCGACACTATAATTTCCGCATCCTGCTCATATCTGTCACGATTCTGTATAAGCTCCGGCATCAGATCCATGACTTCCATCATCTCCGGGATCAGCACCTGTTCTGCCACAGAGCGCTTCACTGCCTCCTGCAGTCCCGGATCTTCCTTTACCCGTTTTTCTGTATCCTGAAAAATTTTTACATTCTCATCTCTTGCCATGATCCGTTTCTCCTCCCATCTGTCCCGGTACCGGCACCGCATTCGCATTTTCCTTCTGTTCCAACGGCAGTATCGCATAGTATACCAGAGTGTGCCTGTCATCCGGCTGACAGTCCCGATGATAATGTCCAAAATACCAATGCTGATAATGCAGCTTCTATTCCAAAGTCTCCAGATAATCTGTCAGCAGATCCGGAGCACAGGAGCGTCCCGTCCCGGCATTGATCCGGTCCTGCAGCGTGCTGGCACAACAGTGTGTGATCACATAATCTACCTCGTAGTGATATCGTTCCAGATTGCGCAGGCCCTCCTGCAGTTCTCCCTCTGTCGGCAGCTCCTGGGGCCACCAGCTTTCCTGAAGGATCCGGTAGGGAAGATAATTCCGGTCTGCCCTGCGCTTCTGTTCTGCGAAATCCACCGTCTGACGATCCAGAATTCCTCCCTGAATGTCATGGGAAGATGCCCCTCCGAAGGTGAAAAAGGTCTTGCCGTCAATCTTGAAGACCTGTCCCCGTTCCAGCAATATCACCTTGTCCCGGATAATGTGCCGCGCTTTCCCGCCATGCCATTCTTCCAGCGGATATTCCCCGATCATATCATAGTTTTCATGGTTTCCCTGTACCCACAGAATGGTGTAAGGTTTCTCCGCAAAATTTTTACAATGATACTCAAAAGTTTTATCCTTCGCCCAGCACAGTCCAAAATCTCCGCAGATAATGATGTAATCTTCTTTTGTCAGTTCCATGCCGGTTCTCCGTAATCTTTTCGCGGAAAATCTTGTGAAATCCCCGTGGGTATCTCCCGTTATGTAAATCATACTGCTCTCCCTGTGCACCTTCTCTTCCATTCCGCACTATGCGACATTTCCCCAGATATGACTAGAAGAGGGCACCAGGTCCTCTTCTACCAAAAGCTCCATCGGGCTTACACGATACAAAATAGCTAAAGCAATCAAATTGTCGGCCTGAGGAAAGCACTTTCCGGCTTCCCATTTATACACGGCCTGCGTGGATTCAAAGCCCTTGTATTCCATGACCTGCTTCACGGAGATCTTCCGCTCCTGACGGATTGCTCTCATCCGTGCGCCGCTGGCCACAATGTCAAAATGCGGTCTTTCCATCATACGCCTCCTTCCGATGCCGTACAGCATCCAGTTGCATATCAGTCTTTCCGTAGACTTTTACTATAACACAAAGAATCTCCTTTGCCTATTAACCGTTGGTTAAATTATCACAAAATTTCCTACCAGTACTGTTCTCCCCAGTATCTGGCCAGAATCCTCTCCATGTTGGCTCTCCCCACCGGGTTGGCCGTATGGAATGTCTCTCCGGTCTCTACAGACCGGTATTTTTTGATCGTCGGTCCCTCTTCGACATCCATCCACATGAAACGATGGCTGCAGGAAGGACAAATCACTTCACGTACCTGCATTTTTGTTCCTCATCCTATGGGCTCTCTTGCTCTCTCCTTGCTGTAGGATAATATTAGCATACTGCATGGAAAGAAATACTGTTTCAGGTAAAGTTTACAGGAGTTATTCCAATCATTGTGTGTGATAAACTTCCATACCTGACTTGCCAATGTTATATCACCACACCACAACAATGATCTACTTCATGCTGGATGATCTGGGCTGTCCAGCCGGTGTATTTGCCATGCTGTTTCCTGAAATTGCTATCCAGGTAATCCACTTCAATCTCTTCGTATCTCGTGCAGGGTCTCACACCTTCCAGTGACAGACATCCTTCCTCTGTCTGGTACGGACGCAGCTTTTTCGTGATCACCGGATTGATCATGGCAAACTGAAACGGGCCGGCTGCCACTGCAATAATATTTTTCCGAACCCCTATCATATTTGCCGCCATTCCGACACAATGATCCAGATTCGCTCTCAGAGTATCCAGCAGATCTGTCACTACCTGTGCGTCCACCTCCGTGGCATTCTCGGATTTCTGTGCTAAAAACATCGGATCTCTCATAATTGTTTTAATCATTGTCCCATTCCTTCACGTTTCCTCAGTTCCAGCCCTTCCATACCTCCGGCTGATAACCGATAGTAGACTGTTTCCCGTTTCTGACAATCGGTGTGCGGATCACCGATGGATTTTCCAGCATCTTTGCCAGCTTGTCCTCCTCCGCAATGTACCGGATGAGAGCCAGCGTATCCTGATCTTTCCCCTCCCAGTTGACCATGTTCTCCAGGCCGCCGTTCGCCTGCGCAACGGAAGTAAACTCTCCCTTGCTCATGCCTTTTTCTTTCATATCTATGAACTGATATTTGATGCCGCGCTCCTTGAAAAAACGCTCGGCCTTCTTTGTATCGTTACACTTTTTTGTGCCAAAAATCTGGATGTTCATTTGAATCTCCTGCTATCTTATTCCATACTTCTCCTGCATTGCATTCATTACTTCTGGATCATACAGCGTTGCAATCTGGTCCGCATCTCCTCCGGCACTCATTTTTGCAATCAATGCCAGCAGTGACTTTCTCTCCTCCATGCGTCCCTGCTGCAGCCCTTCCTTTAGACCTTCCTATAACCCCTATTGTAAACCCTCTTCCCGTCCACACTCCCGTTCAGCCTTGCGGAGCTTCTTTTCTTCTTTTTCTTTGTCATACTCAAATATACTCACTTTGTATACCTCCGCTCGATTTAGTTATTTTTCTCAAACTCTAATGTCTGTCTGATACTGTATCCGTCCTTTTTCAAATCAGAAAACAGTGCATTTATCCTGGCCGGTGTCACGCAGATCAGGTTCATGGGATGCTCTAATTTTTTCAGTGCTTCCAGTGGAATCTTCTTATATTCCGCGTGGGCATTGTAACTGTCGGAAAACGGTTCTATGATCTTCGCACGGCCCATAATCTGTAAACTTTTCAGATTACCGAATCCATCATACTTGTCAAAAATGGCAAGGCTTACATTTGCATTCTTCTCCAGACCTATGAACTTCTCCCCGCCTTCGGAAAACATCCAGAATTTTCCATCGTGGTAACTATACTCTATCGGCGTACATCTGACATAATCACCGCTTCCCGTGGCAAGCGCACAGGTGTTGTTCTCGTGAATATATTTTTCTACCGCCTGCTTCAGTGCCTCCTCCGGCATGGTGATCTTTTCCTTTTTGTTCCAATATTGAGCTGCCTGTTCAAATTGTTCGTGGGTCATAATGCCATCTCCATACTCCTGAAATTCACACTTTTATTCCAGAAAAACTTAATAAAACCCTGTTCTGTATATCCCTTTAAACTTTTGTGTCAAATCTTCGCCTTCTGACTCGAAAGCATGCCTTACGGCCTTATTATATACCAGTTTCCCCGTTTCGACATCATATTTTCGGATTCTGCTGTTATATACGAAAATCAGCCGGTTGTCCCTCAGCAATATTTTTTGCAAGCGTTTGGTAATCACTCCCTGATGTAGAATGGGTTCCAATTCCCCTCTATATTGCCACTCTCCGTTGGCGAACCGAAACAAAAATACCCCGGCCCCCAGTCCTCTTGCCACCAAAAGTAACACCGTGCCGCTGCGGTCAAAAACAGCTCCGCTCATGTATGCCGAAAATGTTCTTGCACAACTGCAACTGTTTGATGTCCTGTCAATGATGCTGACTTTTACGCCCTCGCAGGCAACCTCCCACTTTTCATCCTCGGAGGAGGCCAGTACTTTCCGGTGCTCCGTATTTGTTTTCGGCTTTTTACTGTTATTCTCCGGCAATAGTTTTACAGGAATCGTGTCCGTTCGGAAAATGACCACTTGATTTCTATTTATCCCGAAGGTATTTATAAAAGTCTGTACCCGCTCCAGATCTCCATTTCCATAACAGCCAAAGAACCACTGAATACGGTTCCTGTCTTTATTGCACTTTATAATCTCTGCGAAATAATCCCAGTCCACTGGATACAGCGAATGACCTATGGTCACTATCTGCCGGATATCCGATAATCCGTGAAAAAAGGCTTGATTGTTCTGAATGATCTCCCCACATTTTTTCGTCAGCGCATCATCGGCTTCAATGGCCATCTGCAAAGCGATCTGCTGCACATCATATAATAACTGTCCATGCTCATCCAGGTCATCAATTCCGGAATAATCGTCCTCAAAATCATAGGCCTCGTCATTGGCTCCCGGGATATGCCCCAGAATCAACCTTTGCCGTTCCTTGCCGGTCTTCTTCCGACAGCCATGAATATAACAAATATTCCCGGCATCCATGCCATACAAATCTTCCACAAATTCCGTGTAATTGAAATTTAGTACTTTCCCGTCCTTGATGGTATCGCTTAATGGTCGGTCATCCGTATTGGTATGCAGACTGCAGATCCATTTCCGGAACCTGTCCATTAATTCCGTAGACATGGAAATGATCGGTCCCACTGCCATTTCCGCGGACATATAAATTTCAGCCGCACCTGCATCCTCATCGTATGCCCCATTTATATCCAAAAAATTATCGATGATATACGGCTGACACATAGCCTCTATGTTGATCTTTCCCAATGCCCCTTCAAAATCCGCCCACAGGTCATCTGTTTTCAGATATTTTTCCAGATAAAACCGGACCGAGCTCCTCTTTCCCAAAGTCCTGCTGAAATCGTAATAGCTGGATCTGACACCATGCAACATATCAAATCCATTACCAATCACATAAAGAGAACCCTCCTTAACAGATTCCCCCATCTCTTCCAAAGATAACAGATTCCATTCTCTCAGATTCTCCTCAAAATTTTGACTGCGTTGAAATTCTTCGTTGGTCATAAATAATTTTTCTTATCCTCAAGGCATACAGCTTTTGATCTTATCAATCAGTGTCACATCCGACGGAAGCCACTGTACGGAATCCAGTTCTTCCTTCGTCAGCCACCTGGCGGCTTCCGCCTCAAGAAGCTTCAGTTCTCCCGACGCAACCTCACACCAGAAACAATCCATGGATAAATGGAATGCCGGGTAATCGTACTCTATGGTGTCTATCAGGTCTCCGACTCTGCCCGTAGCATCCAATTCTTCCCGGATCTCTCTGACAACCGCTTGTTCCGGGGTCTCTCCGGCTTCAACCTTCCCGCCGGGAAATTCCCAGCCACCTTTGAATTCTCCGTAGCCTCTTGCCGTGGAAAATATTTTTGTTTTGTGCTCTATGGAATCGCAGATTACGGCTGCGACTACGCGAATGGTTTTCATACTGCTTTGTTCTCCTTTGAAATATTACTCTGTAAATACCTTAACAAATCCTCGCGCACAGGATGATGCATCTTCATGGTCACCTTCGTGATCGGTTTCATTTTACCATTATTGTCTTCCTTCTGGCTATCTGCAGATTCCACAATGTCAAACTGTCCCATATAATAAAAACCGGTCTCTGCATCACTCTTTTTCACCAGCAGATGTTTTCTCGGAGCCGTCAAAACCTTCTGCATATAAGGACTGCTATTATCTTTACCAATCTGAGAATCCCACTTGAAAATCAGATTATCTTCAAAAGCATCTGCATAATCCGGCTTGCCATCTGCGTAATTTTTACCTTCCTCGGCTTCTTCTTTATGGTAAGTAATAAAAATGAATACATCGTCACCAATGCGACTCATTCCATACATTGTAGATGACAGATCTTTGCCGTAATTCATCAAAAGACTCACATCTCTTCGGGAATACTTCTCATATAATACAAAAGGTGTATCTTCTGATTTACCCTTGGTATATTTATCCTTATATCTAGCCAGTCCAACTTTGATAATATCCCTGATCTGAGCATTAAACTCTTCGTTCTGCAAGCATCTCTGATAAGCTTCCACACTCCTCATCGTGCGTTCTCCATCAGGGCGCAATATGTTCATAGTGCTACGGTACGGTATCCTAGATTATTGAACTTTGCAGACAGCTCCTCGCATTCCCTATTCCTACTGCAGAATATAAGTCCCTTAACACGATCACCGCTGTATCCATAATATTTCGCCTGTTCGATGACATGTCTTACACGCTCGTCACCGGTTAATCTTCCAAAATATTCCTCCGAAATATTTCTCGCCTTGGCTTGTTCATCCGTTATCATGGAAATATCACTAATTCCAAAATAATGAAATGGACATAGTAAATCCTCTTCCATTGCCTGCTGCAGCCTGATCTCGTAAGCGATCTGATAATGGAACAATTCGTATACATTCCTGGAATCATCCCCATCATCCCTCTTATCCGGCGTAGCTGTCATACCCAGGAATAATTTCGGTTTGAAATACTCCATGACCTTCTGATAAGTATTCGCCGGGCTATGATGCGCTTCATCTAAAACAATGCAATCGAACTCTTCCGGATCAAACTTCCTCAAATTATCCGCTTTGTGAAGAGTCTCCACCATAGCAAAAATATAATCAGCCTCATAATCTGAATATCCTGCCCCAACAATGCCCATTGACTTCTTATCTTCAAATACTTTTCGGAATGATGTCAACGCCTGTTTCGCGAGGGTAGATCTATGTACCAGAAACAGAACACGCTTAAATCCTAGCTCTCGCATGGCAAAGGCCGACGCATATGTCTTACCTGTACCCGCTCGTGTCAAGGGTGTGAAGGGGATTTTTTTGTATTTTTTTCGGATAGAGGTTATTCAGTTTTAAAGGTACAAAGCGCGGTACAGGAGTCGAACCTGCGTCCTTTACCATAATTGGTACTGCGCCTCTCCGCTGCGCCATCCTCGCATAATGCAGTGGCGGGCTATGACTCCCGCTTTGCAATCACTCTGAACACAGCGCTATGTTTCAATACAGTTTTGCCTCTTCATACTTTTCATCAAAGAACCAATAATCACTCAACTTATACATTCTAGATAAATCTTCAACATAATCTCTATTAATACAATAAATTGGCTTATTCAATCTCTGAGCATAATTTAACTCATACTTTACCCAAATTGAATCACTTGATTCTTGCGATTCTACCCAAATAATTGCCTTGGATTGCTCTATTCTTTTTCTTATTACCATCAGTGTAGCATCACATACCAATTTTCTTTTTAGGTAATCGGTATCATTTATCCAGTCACAATATACATTCTTCCTTTTATTATTCAATTCATATATAAGCTTTTGTACATTCTCATAATCTATACTACTATGCGAAATAAAATAATCATAAGATTTTAATCTTTGCTCCATAGCATTGTTATTTATTCTATACTCCAGTTCATTTGGAATAGCTCTAATATTAAATTTTTGCTTTGCATATTCTTGCTTCAGATTTTTCTTCTTTTTTCTATTGTTAGTATGCACTTGCATATATTTTTGCTTACGTAATACTGCATGGTGTCCCATACTGTGTAAAAACAATACCGCCATTTCCCTTAACTGAAAATTCAATTCACTATGTGCCCGTTTTTTAAAAAACTTTATTATTTTAGGGCAATAATATTTCTGCAGTTCAAGCATAATATATACTCTATCCATTTGTGTCGTATTTTTACGTTCATATAATCCTATAAGTTTATCAAGAAATTGTGGTTCAATTTGCTGTGTTTTAGCAATTGCTTTATCTATTTTATCCTTCTTTTTCTTAATCTTAGGCATCCTATCACGTACTATTACTTCTTTTTTACGTGCATAATCTTCCAAATCAAATTCTTCCATATATTTCTGCCTATAAGCATCTGACAATATATTTTTAGTTATAGGTATATTTTCTAGAATTTCCAAAGGAGATTGCATGTTAAACCTTGCCTTCCCCTTCATTTTAATTATTTTTCTGTCGAGAATACAATATTCCTCTTGCTTTTCCTTTATCACTCTGAATTCATACGGATAAAATTCTTCTATTAACTCAACAAGAGAATTAAAGTCATAATCAAGTGGCAATATAGCACTTAATTGCTTAACATACGCTGAAAGCTGCCTTTCTATTTCAACTACATCTTTTTCATACATATGCTTTGTAAAACCTGACATTTAACTCTCCTCTTCGCACAATGCAGTTATATCTTCTACCCCTGCTATTGATGCGAGCATAGCAGAATATCCTCTCATTTTACTCTGCAATTGCTTCAATTCCTCTCTAAATTCTTTACATTTCGCAGGGTTATCAAATGCACCTTCTATTTCAAGTTTATGCCATTTTGCAGTAAATGGTCTTACAATCTGATTCAAAACAATAACTGCAATTTTAGTAAAAGCTTCACACTTTCTCCCTTTACTTTTTAAGATTTCTCTAGTGATAGGAAACAAGCTATGCACGCTATCCAAAGCAGTTTTTTCGTCTCCATCTTCATCTCGCAACTCTTGTGTCAAAGTACGAGTAATTAATTCTACATACATTTCCCATGCAGCTTCTTGATCATCCGGCTTTGCCTCAAACTCTGCCTCCATAAATCCAACATTCAACTTAATATTTGTAAGTCCCCAATTCTCAAATAAATCCTTAACTTTCATCTTAAAAATCCTTTCTCCTATCTAATACTATATTTTTTCTTCAATGTTTCAACGATCCCTGCAACAACAACTTCCAAAAATTCATTTTTTTCTTTTTTTATGTATTTTATACCCTTCAGATTTTCTGGCAATTCCTCAATATCAACATCAACATCTATAACACTAATTATAAGAACATCTTCATCATACGCTCGGTTAATAAATTGCTCCATTTCTTCCTTGCACCACGGCGACTTCAAAAAATCTTTTGTAATCCAGAAAATAACTGCATTTGAATTATCGATTCCTTCAAAAACCTTCTTCTCTATAGAATCTCCAACATTGATATTATATTTATCAACCCATACATTCACATTAATTGCATTTAAAAATGGGACAATTTTTTCAATTTCAACTTTATCTACAGAAGCATGACTAATAAAGATTTGCTTTCTTTTTCCAAAAGGTTTAAATTGATATCCTAGCCTTTCTAATTCTTGACGCTCAGCAAACGCAAACGAGTTTTCCATCATCCAATCCACCATTTCCGCATCCGCAAAACTTCTATAATCATATCGTCTATTAGACATCTGCTCTAACATTTTATCAAAAGTTATATCACTTCTATATATTAAACCTAATTTTTCAAAACCCTCTTTCATAAATAGTATGTCATCATCCTTAGGATTATCATAGCTCACAAATATAAATAATTCCAAATTATACGGATTATTATTAACAAAAATTCCCAAAGTCTGCAAAGATTTCGAATCTTGTCTATTTAGCAATTCTTTCATAAAAAGGGTAAGCTTTGTCCTTTTTCCATAATCTGCTTCCCATACATAATCTCTATCCATACAGTCATCCCTTCTTACAAAACAATGCAAACTAATGAGTTACTCCATGAACAATGCATTTTCCATTGTAATGCATCATATCATTCGGATTATTTATCCGATTTGATCTACTTGTCCTTGCTTGGTGGGCATCCTCTATCCACTTCTTAAGTTCTTCCTTACTTGATGGATAAGCATAATATCTTGCATAACCAATATCCATATTGTATTGATTTCTTTGAATATTCAAATCTAATCTATGTGGAAGATTTCCTCTTTTCCCCATGTAAGGCAAATTAATTGCTATCAACCCGTTTGGCAACGACTGACCTTGTTGTAATGAAGCTTTTATCTCCCAATCCACATATCTTCGACTGTGTGTACATTCCCCAATAAGTACTATCGTAACTGTAGAATCTCCCAGTTTTTCTTCTCGAATACGTCTCATAATATATTCAGGATTGTTACTGACAAAATCAAAGTCTCCATCTTTCACTCCTACTGTTTTAGGTATAAACACATCGCCAAAATCTCTAACAAATTTGTTAACAGCTTCTTGATCGCCATGGTAATAGGAGATAAACACTTTTCTCTTAACATCATAATAATACATGTCTACTCAACTCCTTCCAATTACTTTTTTTACAAAAAACTTCTATTTATTATACCACCCCCTCCCCTGAATCTCCATATCATTTACTACAATTTTCTCCCTTTTCCGCCTCACGAAACTCATCCCTGAACTTCCACTTTATCTCAATCCTCTCCCTATCGTACACGATAATCTTCGCCACGAAAGCATCCACGATTTCCTTGTTCAGTTTCTGCAGTTTCATCTGTCCTTCCAGTATTTCAAAACCGGCTACTTCCGGCAAATCCACAGCAGACATCTTGCTGACTGTTGCCTTCTGCTTTTCGATATTTTCCTGCATGTGCACAAGCAACTGCTCGTAGGTCTTTCTCTGCTCGAGATAGGTCTCTCTGTCAGTCATGCCAAGCTTGTAGCTTTCATATGCATCACGCAAATCCTTATTGATACGCTCATAGCTATTCTCCATATCAAGCAGATGCTTTTCTGCCATTTTCAAGCGCTGTACCTGTTTTTCACGCTGCATATCCACAATCTTTCTAGAATCCACCCACATATCAATAAACATCTGTAGTGACTTCATTACTACCTCTTCCATAGTCGAATCGAGGACACTGATATTGCACTTGCCATCTGTCTTATCTAGGTAATGCTTGACACAGTAATACTTCGGATGTCCCGAATAGGAATGGGAAAATCGGTGCCCGCAGTTTCCGCATATCATTTTACCAGTCAGACAGTGTGTTTCATGTTTTCTCTCAGCACTAGCGCACTTATTACCTTTTCTCATAGCAACCACCTTTTCAAAATCTTCTCTACAGATAATAGCAACATGGCAATTCTCCACTCGCTCCCATTCTTTCTCCGGCAAAGCCTTGGCGTGTTTATCGCCAACATTTTCACTCTTAAATCGGTTATAGACCATAGTTCCGGTATACTGCTCATTTGCAAGGATTCTGCCCACTGCAACATTGTTCCAAAGAGGCTTCTTTTCATGATATTTAGCAAGTTGCTTTTCATTATTCTCCTGGATGGCAATATACACTCCCGGTGAATCAATCCCATCCTGGATCAAACCCTCTGCAATTTTGTACATGGACTTACCGGACAAAAACTCTCTAAAAATCCTTTTCACAATCCTGCTTGCAACTTCATCCACTACCAACTTGTGCTTATCCTCCGGACTTTTTGCATATCCGTAAGGAGCAAAGGTAGCAATATATTTTCCGTTGCTACGCTTGGCATCCAATGTGAAAGAAACCTTCTGAGACTGCTCTTCACTGAAGAAATCATATAAAATCCCTTTGAAAGCAACATCAATCTCACCGATACCGCCTACATAATCATTGCTGTCGTAATGATCGTTAATAGCAATAAATCGCACACCCATAAAAGGAAATATCTGCTCGATATATTTTCCCTGCTCAATGTGGTCTCTGAAAAATCTGGAGAAATCCTTCACGATAACACAGCTAATCTGCTTTCTCTTTATAAGGTCCAGCATGCGCTGCATATCGGGACGGTCCATATTTTTACCGGTATAGCCATCATCCACGAATTCCACCACATTCATTTTGCGTAGGTCCTTATCCTTATTGATAAAACCACGGATAAAAGCGCGCTGATTAGTGATACTATTGCTCTCGTCCTTAATAAACTCATCTTCCTTTAACAATCTCAAATACATCGCAATCTGCTCCATCTAAGCTTCCTCCTTCATCATCTCTGCATACTCATCCTTGAAATTCAGGTTGATCTCCATCCTGTTATCCGGATACAGATAAATGCTTTGCACCAAAATCTCCAGCATATTTCTATCCAGATAAGGTTCACTTTGAAATCGATAAATCGCCCTCAGCCACTGCATCTTCCTCTCAAAAAATCTCTTAAAACGTTTGTACTTTGCCTGTTCATCGGAAATCTGCCCTTTCAGTCTCATAACTACATCTGCATTTTTTCTGCATACCTTTGAAGCGATGCCTTACGCTCTATATAACAATTCATAATATCCGTAATACTGCACTTCCCAGAAAAGGTAGACTGCACAGTATATTTTCCATATCGTTTTACCTTTCCCTTCGAATTTGTCTCATGCCGCAATCTATCCGCTTCAACATGATTTGTCTGTTCTGTTTGCCGCAAAATATACTCATCTCCCTTCCGTCCAAAACGAAAAACAGCTTAAAATATCATTTCACCGCCGCTCCGGCTAAGACATAAAAAGACCGCTCTCCATAGTCAACAAAAAACAAGGCGGAAAGCTTATTCACAAGCCTTCCGCCATTCATTATCATAGAAGATCTACGTATTTACAGAGTTTTCTTCACACACTCGCTGTATTGCATGAACCGCTTTCCAAAAGCAATGACAATCAATAGCATTTAAGGGGTCTGTATCATACAATGGCAATTCCAGATTTACATCTAGTATTACCGCTTTGGTAGCCTTCGTAGGCTTTACAAGGAAACGGTCATCATCCCACCTCCCGAAAACCTCCCCTTGATAATAAAAGATATATTCTCCCATCATCGCCCTGTAAGTTATATCGTCCAGCTCTGAAAACTGTTCCATTATACAATCCAGATAATCCTTGCTCGATGCTATACATCTTCCATCCCTGCGGCTAATCAATTGTCGCCATAATCCTATTTTTTAGACGCAACGGGATGTCTGCCTCCGTTACCCAGATAATCGTATTTTTCTGTGCGATATCAAAATGAAGCTTCGCCTCGCTCTGGCACAACTGAATCACAGGTTTTCCAAGACCCATTGCATAACCCTCTTCAAAATAAGCACCATTGTTCTGATGTGTGAGATCCACAACAACAAACCTACTGTTTCTTATATGACTTAATAACTCCGGTGTAATCAGTTCATTATGTTCGACCTCATCAATTAAAATAGGATTATATCCTGCATCCCGGATTCCAAGCTTTATAGCCTCTCTTAAATTCCTTGTGTCATCACCAAATTTCATCGCAACCAACACATTACGCCCTTCTCCAGTATCTCTTTGCAATTGATCAATCCGTTTGTATCCCTCAGGTGTTATTGTAATCGATCCTACTTTATCACCACTTATCGAAGAACTTCCTTTGATATAACCTACATCGATAAGATAATTAAAGAAGAAAAATGCTTGGCGGTTCATTTCCTCTTCTGCGAAAACTGTTTTTCCGTCACTCTTATACCGTTCTACAAACATCAAGCCATACAGCTCATATTTTGTTATATTTATTTCCTGTCCAATGTAATCCGCAATTTCATCAAGTTTTAACAGTATCATGTTTACTTTTTCAGCAAAGCTCCTCGGATACCATGAATTGATAATATCGTTATCCATGTGAACAGGATGTCCATGCGTGTTGTTTCCACTTTTAAACTCTGCTACATACTCATCACATTTTTCCTTAGAGAGGGTTGTATGATATCTATATTCTACCGACCAGTCATCTTTTCTCCGAAATCCCTTGTAATATAAGAATGCTCCTAATTTTTTCTTGTCCAAAGATGGGCGTATCATCTCTGTCTCAGAGAACTCATATCTTCCGCATATCGGACACATATAGAATATCGTCATCGGATCATATTGTACCTGGCTTTCTGCTTCCGGGTATCCACAAATCGGGCAGATAATTGTTTCCATCATGTCTATCTCCTTCAGATTAACTTCTCAATAATTTCTTTTCCACCATGTTCATTCTAACCGCATCTTTCACAATTCTATAACTGTACAATCATTCAGCCCCTATTTTATCCTTCCAATTTTCACCAAAATACTTCAGAGTAATATATGTTTTTTCAACTCACCTTCGCGTAAGTTATTAAACAACTCTGACCAATGCATATGCCCTCACCTGTAATCGAAAAAACTATATCGGATTATTCTCCTGTAGCTCCTTAATCTTGGAATAATAAGCAAACAACCTTGAATCTCTTTGATCTAAGCTTTTAAGCCAATGATCGATATTTGAGGAGTTGATTGCATTTGCTCTGAGAATACCCGCAATATCTGTTGCAGTAACAATCAATATCGGATGACCATCCTCTACAACCTCGCTATATGCCTGCGTATCCACATAACTTGTAGTTACCATGATTCCAAACTGGCGATACCTTATTCTTGATATAAGGCGAGACATTGGTTTTACGCCAACTCCATTATTCTTTGAATAACATTTTGCCTCTAAGGCACAATCTATTTTCAGCGGAAAATTTGCCTTTCCACCTGTTTTGATCGTATAGTACCCAATCGCATCACGGCCACCATCTCTCCACGGTCTAGTAAGAGAGAAGTCTACAAAATTTGGATCCATTTTTGAAACTATGCTTGTAGCACAAGCTTCGAAGCCCTGCTCAAAGTCTTTATAGTGATCCCTGATAAGTTCCAAGCACCTCTCGCCTTCGGCATCGCTTTGCAATTGCTCATATCGTGTCGGAATCTTGAATATTTTGGGTGCTTTTAAGGCTTCAATACCACTCCTTCCCTCTTTTACGAACTTTACCCATGCAGCAGGAGCATATTGCATGCTGTTTGCATGATCAAAGATTAGTGCCTCAATCCACTTCCTTGGTATCGGGTCACTTCCAGTATTCAAAATAGTAAAATACGCTTCATAATTCTGGAATCTCTTCTCTTTGATTGTTCTCCAAAAAGCAACGAGATCTTTGTCAGGTGATATTTTCGGGTTCCCTGGTGCAGCCAATCCTAAAAACTGTATATCTCGTCCGTTTCCAGTCTTCTTAAAAATCAGAAATGGAGGAATATCTTCTAAATGCGTCCCTTCGTTCAAGAGAGCAAAAGTTGTTTCAAGTATCAGATTTCCTTTTTTCTTTGTGTCTGTCAGCGCTCTTCCGGGTTGCCTGTTATCTCCGTAGTACCTAAAAATGCCTGTTTCGTCATCAAGATAATCAGGCCATTCAAGCTCTTCCATAGAAGTATAAAGTACAATATAGGCGTATTTCCCAGAGCCATCTTCCCTAAGCTTTTTCCTGAAGCCTCCAGCGTTCTCGCATCCAGGGATCAACTTATGAAATGGTTCCGATGACATATTAGATACTGGTCCACCTTTATATATACAATCAACAAATAAATCCGATGTATCCAGCTTATCAAATGCTACTTCCATATACGCCCCTCCGGCTAAATACTACTCTGCTTCAAATATTACATCTAACTGCTTTTCCATCTGATTGATCAAATTGACCACCAAGGCATTGCCCATCATAAACCGCCGTTTATTAGCCGGCATTTCAACCTTCTCTCCATTAACTGAGCATTCCTTCGTCCAGTCAGAAGGAAAGCCCTGAATCCTTTCACACTCAATCGGAGTCAGCAATCTAGGTTTTCCAGTTTTTTTGTCCTTAACCACATGCGTTGAACGATTGAATGAACCTTCGCTTGTGAGCATTGTTCTAGCAGGTTTATCATATTCATCAAACAAAGGAACCGGCCCTTCAGAGAAGACATACTCATGACCATTCGCTGCCTTACGCGGAAGTTTTTTAGCGCCTTTAATGTACTGCCACGTCTGTCTCTTTTCTACCGGAAGCCTTTCCATAGTTTCATCACTATGATCAACTCCCTCTGCTGTATAATACATTTTTAATGAATCTATAAAGTAAGCTTCGTCCACCTTCCCGTCTTCCAGGATATCTCCTAAAGTAATCTGATCCCCAGAATAATCTGGAACTGTTTTTACTGTATAAATCACGCCATCTTTCATCACACCTGCGTTTTCAAAATCAAACTTAAATTTCTGAGATAGCTCGCCAATTCCTTTAGGCAACCGTTCCATTTTAATCTTCTTTGCATCAAAAGGATCGATAGGGAAACTCTGTGCGAAAAATCCTTCCTTCCCTATAACCCGAGCAACGCTATGTCTATGAAGTTCATCCCCATGAATGTCACTATACTTGGTTTCTCCCTCAATCCTCTGGTTATATTTTGTTTCATTCTTATATGCAAATATGAATGTGCGACGGCGTCTCTGCTGAAAACCATAATCCGCTGCATTTATCACACGCCACTCTACTGTATAATCCAGATCCCTAAGACATGCTAAAATGATAGCGAAATCTCTTCCTCTTTGACTTGCTGGGCTTTTAAGCAAACGATCTACATTCTCTAAAAGAACAAACGGCGCAGATTTTGTTTCAAGCATATCTCTGATATCCCACCAAAGAACTCCCTTCTTTCCTTCAAGCCCCTTGGATGTCGCCAATGAGGAGGCAACAGAATAATCCTGGCACGGGAATCCTCCTACAAGAAGGTTATGATCAGGAATAGTGCTTTTATCTACTGCATTGATATCAGTATTAGTTGTATCGTTTCCTTCATTATCCAAACATGTGCCAAATCTATTCACATAGCAATCATGCGCCCACTGGACTTTCTTATCAGCTGGTTCCCATTGGCTAAACCATACCGTTCTCCATTTTTCAGGTTTCTTTGTATCTTCAATCTCTTTGATTGAATTAAGACCGCAGCGAAATCCCCCTACCCCAGCAAATAACTCACACACTGTCTTTTCCATTTTGATTCTCCTCAAAGTATTATTTATAGTAGTACCATTCTGATTTTAGCATGCTTCTGCATTTTGATCAACCTTTTATTTCATCACTTATCTGTTCATAAATGTATGTATTGTTTAGCCAAAAACATTGTTTTGGATACTGTCTTCCATCAGGAAGTTCATACGTATCCATGGCGTTTTGTGCATGCGGTCTCACATGACAGACTGGATTTTCCGAAGCTTTTGGAAAGTTATTTCTTCTATTTCCATTTTTTACTGTTATCTGTAGCCCATTCCGTATTACATCCTGTGTTCTCTCCCAAACCAACTTAACTTGCGTCTCCAAATCCTCATATGGTATATTCCAGAACTGGCAACCTTTTAGTCGAAGAACATCTTTTTCATCAAACTTATAAACCACAAAAAGAAATCTTGTTTCCCTAAGATAGTTACCAAACGTCGAATCTTCCCACGCTTCTTCAATCAACTCTTTAAATTTAAAAGTCGGAAAAGACATACTTTCTTTAATCCGGTCATTCTTGCCTATTCTGATCGTCTTGACAACAATATTAGCTTTTTCAAACTCCTCTGCATGATTTCCTTTGATTCCCAACATCCTATATGCAAGCATGGCCTCAAGGTTCTTTGGTTTTTTATCAATCTCTATACAAAATTCTATACATAGGTCATTTACTGACCGACCACAATATCTGTCTATCTTCTCGACTACATAATCCTCAAAAGAATCTGCAACGTCACTCTGCATAATTGGCTCATATGTTACTTTACCCGGAACAATATAATTATTCAGGACATACGTCATATACGAGTTCTTAAATGCAAATGCCCTTGGTTTAGCAGTAACCTCGCTATATGGTTGTTTCCTCCTATCTTGCGAAGTTGCGGCTTTGGGAGCCGCCCCAAGATACAAAGTGTCACTCTCTGAGAGTTCATGAGCTCTTCCGGCTTTAATCTTTGCGACAATCAGTTCATAATCATTACGGATTATCTTTACATCCTGCTCTGGCGGAGTAAACAAACGTGAATAACCAATTTTGTAATCAAGATTGAATTTAATTTCTTTCATGTATAAATAGTAAACAAGTAAAATCAACTTCGATTTATTCCAAAAATGGCTTTCCTCAAATGATTCATTTACAACCTGATAATAATCAATCATCGTTAAAATCAATCTTTCTTTTGCAGATAAAGAACCATTTTGATTGATTCGATATGGTGTAACCTTTAATTCAACTCCTGCCTCATAAAAATCAGCTCTAGCGTCGCTGTTGCATGCATAGTGAAAGAAACGTTCTTCTATTATCTGACCGAGGTTTCCCTTATTCCGTTTTGTTTCTGCCACTTCATCCGTTCCATATGAGGTACCCTCTTCACGTAATACGGAAGCTCCCCTTGCATCGTCTTCTTCGCAAATCTCACGAAAAGTTTTACCAATCATTCTTTGCGAATACATCTCTATAGATATCGGATCTGATTTATCGTATTCGACTAAATAATCCATCTACATCATCCTTCAATATTATTAAATCTGAGTTTTTTCCCATCATAAACGTATTTAATCAAATCACACTTATTCCAAGTACATGCTTGAGTCGGTCTATAACCTTTAGTAAAATTTCTGATACACTGCTCATTCTTTTTATTTACAACACTATCTGGAAAGTCCGCAGCAACAACATATGCTTCTATCATTGAATAATCCCCGTGGGCATATTCTTGATTGATCCAGTCAACGTATTTCATGATTTGATCTATAACATCATCATTGGCAGCATCCTTTTTTATTTCTATCACCAAATATTTCGATATAGTCTTGAATCCCTTGATATATCGATATCCAAAAACATCCATCTTGTCCATGTAATCTATAGGCTTAAATGGAGACGCCGCCACTTGATGAGACACATAATCCCATGTACCAAACGGGGTACCATTATCCTCTTTACCTAAGACATCGCACAAAGCTGCCTCTATAGCCATCTCATGCTTTATCTTATCCTCATTCGCAGCATTTAATAGTATTTGATAAGCTCTTAGCCTATGGGCTTGCTGTAACTTATTCTTGATACTATCATGTTCTTCACGCTCAAATGGATATATATTGGTTCCTTCAATCAGATTCTCTTCATTTCTCTTAAGAATGATATCTTGAAGAGCCTGATCTTCTTCATCGTCAATCTTAATGAAAGAAACCTTCCACATTGTTCTTAGGATTTTGAACTTATCAGGGTTGCTACTAAGAGCCTCATCCATATCAACACTCCGCATAAAGAAATGTGGGGCAGGCTCAAATGTACAAAAGCATCTATTCTGTGGTGTTCCATCAGATAGAAGCGGTATCCGCTTGTTATACTCTCTTTTTGAGTATGAACATGGATCATCTGCTCCTAAGTAATTTAGATATTTACAATCCTTTTTTATGTCAATAATACGACCAATGCCATATATCTTCCTGTTGTTGAAGAAATATATATGGTCTCCTTCCTTCATACTGTAATAATCTGCAAATGTTCCCTCGTGATGGATTCCCCAATTATTATTCTGCGGATCACTTAATATGGTACTGTATGTTCCCGTTCTAACGCATGATTCAAGAGACTCAAGATCACTTATTGTCATAATATATCCAGCCATTGTTAGCACATCTCCTTAAAACTCATCATTATCAAACCTCATATCAAAGATTGTTTCTTCAATAACTGCTATACATGAATCGACATCATTAGCAATATCTTTTCCCCAAAAGTGTAATACAGTCCAACCGGCTCCTCGTAAAGCTGCATCCTTTTCTCTGTCTCTTTCCATGTTGCGCTGTATCTTAGGTATCCAGTAGTCTGGGTTTTTTCCTTTTTCCAACTTTGCTTTTAATAAGTCCCAATCCTTTCCATGAAAGAATTCGCTATCACAAAATATTGCAATTTTGTATTTTGTGATTGCAAGGTCTGGTCGCCCAGGGAGGTTCTTATAATTCTTCCTATAGCGATATCCTCTGGACCATAATGCTTTCCTCAAGATAATCTCTATAGAAGTATCTTTGCCTTTTATGTGGCTCATATTTTTATGGCTTCGTTCAGAAACCTCTCCACTAAAACGCGGCTCCCGTCCACTCATTGTCAACACCAAACCTTCACTCTTAATCATCAAAAAGCATATCGGGTTTTTCTTTTTTGCAATCTCTCTTTACTTTCTCCGGAATACCTCCAAGGAAATAATCCTCAATCAAATTCCATGTCTCATCATTGCTGAAATCTCCCTCATAGATATAAGTCAACATTTTAACGGAGATCAAATGTCTCTCCGCAACCATTTCAAGAAGACGATTATGATATCTATAAGGCGCTTTAATGATATTTATCAATGCCTGTATCTGGTTGATATAGATATAGAGCTGACTATTAGCTCCACCCAACATCTCAAATGTCAAGCATCCCATAGCCTCTAATATTCCTAGGATTATGCTGTATTCCTTGGTACGATTCCCGTTATCATTTATCAGGTACAGCATTCCATTTTTCGTATCAGTTTCAACCTTCTTTAACCCCTTTTCTACCCATGCAAAATAAGAATTAACTGCAACGTTGAACTGATATTTTGTGTTCCCATCAATAGTAGTTTTCTCTATAGCTATCGGTGTAGATGTTTTTGCAAAATTCTTTCTATACGCATCCATTGATGCAATAACAACTTCGCATATAGTTCTGGCCTTATACTTATTTACGCCGCACTCTCGCTCTATTTCCTCAGCGATATCTGTTACTGCTGTGTGTTCGCCAGACTGAACCTTAATGAAGATAAATTTCTTGATAGCATCCCATGTATTCCTAAATATGCTCCTATAATCGTTTTCAAATCCAATGTTCACGCACAACGCTGGCGACATTGGATACTTTGTTATAAAATCAATGTCCTCGCTTTTTGAATACACCATGAACTTAAATTTTGGAAACGAATGAGTTTTATAATCTTTATTCCATATAGCACTTAGTCTTACTCGGCATATATGTTTCTGTTCTTCTATTTCCTCTACACACTCCGGGTATCTTTTTTTTAATTTTTCTTGAACTCTAGGATCAATCTCAAAGAATCCCATTGAAAACATTGGTATGGGTCTCACATTTATAGGCGAAAACCCTATCTTTGACTCAAAATCTTTCTGTATCAACAAAAGTGCTGTTTTCACTTTGTTGATATTGTCATCTTCATCACTGATAGCAGGACCAAAGATATAAGAAAAGTTTTCCGCATCCAAAAGCATCGCATTCCTTTTCTTAGTCATATCCGCTTTTTTTCCACTATGAAGACTCTGCTGATAAAGTTCATTTATCTTTTCAATAACCTTTATGAGCTGATAGTGCTGTATAGTCGATAAACCATGCAGTCTGTTTATATGTTTGAAATCTTTGGGATTGTAATGATAATATGCCTCTCCTTTCAAATCCTCCCGCCTTGCAGCCCTTCCAATCTCCTGGACATAATCACAAACATTTCCCGTAGGAGCGAAATGAACAACCAGTTCAATATCATTTATATCAATACCCATACCGAATGCTTTTGTTGCAAGCATTACAAGTTTCTTTTTCGAATAGAAATCCTCATAGTTTTCCTGCTTAACATCCTTGGACAATGAACCATGGTACATAGCCACATGCTCGATTTCGTGCTTGTTACGAAGAAATTCATAGCATCTATCAATAAGAGCAACCGTAGGAAAATATATCAAGGTCTTCTTGTTAGTTAGGAGAGCACGTTTGAGTATTTCCTCTATCTGCTCAAATTTATCAAGTTCGTATTCTGCTCGTTCTCCCTTTTCCTTTTTCGAACGGTCAATGACGATATCAATGTCTCCTCGCTTAACATACCCCAAATATGTGATCGGATTGAGCATATGGAGACTATTGACAGTTTCTGTGTACATATCTTCCAAGCCATGATAAATTGCAGTTGCTGTAAAAGTAGCAATTACAAATGATCTTTGCTTACGCTCTATCTGCTTTTTCCTTAGTTTTTTGATATGATCACCAAGATACCAATAATCAGGTCTAAACTGTTTTCCCCAAGTAGTAACAATATGAGCTTCATCAATAACTATCATTCCGATAGTCCTATCACCGATCAGCTGCTCAACATCGCTTCTACTCAAAAGAGTCTCAGGCGAAATATATAAAATGTCATATTCTCCTTCAGATACTTTTTCAATGATATCTTGTTTAATGATTGGAGATATATCTGAATTTATCGTCTTAGCATGATTGTAATTCTTTAATTCCAGATTCTTTACCTGATCATTCATCAAGCCAATCAACGGAGATATAACAATGGTCAGCAGATTATATTTTTCAGCTAAATAAATTGCCGGCACCTGGAACATAACAGACTTACCCGCTCCGGTTGGTGCTGTTACAAATAAATCCCTAAAATCTTTTCCTTCGCCGCAGTTTTCTACCTGACAAACCAAATTCGAAATAATATTCTCTTGGGAAATCTGGACAACAGACTTATTCCCATTTTCTAATTCAGCCATATCATATATAGGCAAATTTCTATACGAAAGATAGCCCCAGTATTTTTTCAAAATCTCTCCGTATTCAGCTCTATGTTCAAACTCATCTGAAACAGCTTGCGCCTGCAAGTAGAATACATCTGTATAGTCGCTCCAATAAAACGCTAGTAACGCTATATGATCCTTTAATCTATTCAGGTCTCCTGTATAGTTTGACACTCTAACTGTCAGTTCGTCTGGTTCAGAAAATATACGCTTAACCAAATCAATGTAGTCAGCTTCCTCAATCAAATCAATATCTAACGATTCTTCGTCGGTCGAACCCTTGATATCGATTTTTTGATCATCAAAAATATTGACTCTAGTAATCTTACTATTGATCAATGAAGTCGGTTCACTATATGCTCCAAGAAGATATCCATTATATTCTTTTAATCCTTCAAATAAGAAAATGTATTCGTCAATATCTCCTATGAACGTCTCATCATTTTCATCCGCTTCAGTTTCTCCAAAATGGGCTAATAATCCTTTTTTTACCTCTTCCGTAAAGCAATCTTCGACTGGATACTGCTCCATATACAAGTTATTCTCAAGTATCACCACTTCTTTGTATTGAGCTAATGCAAAATCTGCTAGCAAAAGAAATTCTTCGTAAGAAAGATATTTTCTTTTTCCGTATATGGACATAAAATATCCCATCTTGTTTTCTATGACGCTCGATAAATCCACCTTATCAACTGAAGGATCCACATAGGAAACAGGAATGCCTTTTAATACGACTAAAGTTTTTTCATCTGCCTTGATTTCAGCAAGTTTCGCATTTATCTGATTTCTAATAACTGAGCTTGCCATGTAATACCTCCCTCTTTTCCTATAAGAATCCTTTCAACTTCTTTATTCGTGATGGATGTCTGAGTTTTCTTAAAGCCTTTGCTTCAATCTGTCGAATACGTTCTCGGGTAACTCCAAAGCGATGTCCAACATCTTCTAATGTACGTGGTTTTCCATCATCTAGCCCAAACCTCATCCTTAATACTTGTTGCTCTCTATCCTTCAATGTTCCTAATACTTCTTCCAGACGTCTCCGTAATTCTCGACTAGCAACTATATCTTCCAATGAAAGGACATCTTCAGCCGGAATAAAGTCACCTAACTCGCTCTCCTCTTCTTCGCCTACAGGCGCATTAAGAGAATAATAGGTAAGAATGTTAGTTTTAAGAAGCATGCATTCGCGAACTGCATCCTCTGTCATGCCCATCTCATTTGCTATGTTCTGTATGCGTTCTTCGTGTGTACAGTTGATATATTTGCCCTCAATCGCAAGTATCTTGTTTATTCTTTCCATCATGTGAACAGGAATCCTTATGGCAAATCCGTTGTCCATGATTTCTCTTGAGATGGCTTGTTTAATCCACCACACGGCATATGTACTAAACGAATAGCCAAGCTTAATATCAAATTTCTGAGCTGCCTTGATCAGCCCCAAAAAGCCCACTTGCTCTAGGTCTTCGAAATCCAAATGATGTTTATACTTTTTAGAATATGCTGCAGCATACTTTGCAACTAATCGCTGATTTTTAACGCACAAATCCTGCGTTGCTTGCATATTCCCTTGTTGGATCAAGGTGCATAAGATTTCATTTGATTGTTTTACATTTCTGTTGACTACCAGCGTTTCCGGAAGTTCTGGATTAAAGTTCGAATCCTTAAACAGCCCGGTATCATACAATATCGAGAACTCATCACCAGTCTCAGTGCTATCTTCCTCTATTTCGTCATCTTCAATATCTGCATCTAGAATAAAACTATCTTTATCGACCTGCTCTTTTTCCCCTATCAGATTTATCCCATTCTTGTAGAGGATTTCGGTAACATCATACTTTTCCCTAATGGACAACATACTGTAGATGTTTTCAAATTGATCATATGTAATTGAACCGTCCTTAACATATGGCTCCGCCATGCTAAGAATTAAATGTTCATTCATGCCTGATAACACTCCCTAGCACATCCAGGAAATATAATCCTTGTGCTCCTCCGCAATATCTCTGATTATCTGTCCAATTTTCGAATCTGGATTTCTAAGAGTGATAACCAATGTGTCTATAGCTCTAGTCAGCGGAATCATCATCCAGTTATACATGTATTTTTTCTTCCGTTCCGCAGGGCTTTCGAGAAGGAGTGAATCAACTTCACCTTCTATATACTCGTCAGACTTCTCGTTAATAAAAATATCAAAATCTACACAAACTACCGTCCATCCTTCTAATCCCCTTGCGGAATCATATTGAAGAACTCTTACTTCATCGTTTCTTACGCTATAATTCTCTCGGGTGTTGCTATTAGTTCCGTCCCAGAAAAAAATCCCATTCTGCTCAAAAGTCTTTTTCTCTGAAAAACACGCGTCCATACCATCTTTTTTTACTAAAGCATGTGGAACCAAATAAAGCATGTCATATGCGATATTTCCGCATTCAATCAATCGATTCATCTCTTCATCATGAACACTAAACAACCTCTCCGAATCAATGATACGTATCCGTCCACCTGGCATCTTATCAGAAGAGAGTATTTTGCCACCAGCCATGTCCATCTTGACTGTAAACAAATTCAAAAAACTGATTATATTTTCTTTTTGTCTCAGGCAATACTTAAGCTTGATATTATTTCGCTCACGGATTACAGTCCAATCGCAAACCTTTCCTCGTCTAACAAACTGATTTCCTCCATCTGCGACTATTATTTTTCCTTTATCAAAAAGCTTTAATACGATATCTCTTTCAGAATCATTCCAGTCCTGTGCCTCATCTATCAATAAATAATCCCAATCGAGATAACTATCCTCGGAAAGTTCTTCCTTAACCAGATTTGCTCCTTCAGGATCAGATAAAAAATCATTAAGTTCTGCTAATACTTGTTCGTAGTGAGAAAGATATTTATCTCCCGACATCTTTCCATCATATAAAACTTTGTTCACCAGTCTATAGAAATAAGATTGCATAGTGTTCACTGCCACGCAGTTTTCTTCAAACATGTCTGGCAATTCCGCCAATGCAAATAACCTTCTGATATCTGACACCAAAGCTTTGTTATACGTGAGCAACAATACTCTTGCAGACTTTTCATCTACCAGATAAATTGCAGTCTGAATTAAGCCAACTGTTTTCCCAGTTCCTGCTCTTCCTCGATAAATCGAGACTTTCCCGTCTGAATCTATTAGGCTTCGATCCTGAAATGCTTTATTAGAAATCATTTCAATCCGTCTACGCGTCAACTCTCCCATTTCTTCCTTTGACTTTGAAAACAGTTGAAGCGCCTTTTGAAAATCACTCACCCCACATGATTCATAATTGGAATCAAAAATATATCCAGCCCTTGTCTTAAAAGGTGGCTTTTGGAGTAAAAGTAGATTTAAAATATCCTTAAAGTCAAAATCTGCCCCTATCACATTTGACGGTAATCGCCGCCCGTTATTTACAAGCAATGCATCTATGTCAGACGATGTCGCCTGTGTAAACCAAATAATATTTGTGATGAATGGTGAAAATGATAACGCGCTTATAAAAAAGTTCATTGCAGATATCTTCTGCTTATTTGACTGTTGTGTTACACAGTGTAAATCACCACCATATTTCACATAAAAATCCGTACCGTTTAAAACAATTCCAGAAATATCGTGTCTCTTTATCTCTATAACCGTACAAAAATTTTGGATTGAGACTGTATCGTTAATCCTGTTTCCATCTTTATCATTGAACTGCGCATTCAAATTGTAATTTTGCAAACTTCCAAGCATCATAAGATCTACGTCCTTAACTGCCTGACCATATAATGTGGCACTAGCAAACAGAACAATTTCTCCAATTGCACTGTCCGGCGTAGTATCTTGAATAATTTTTTTAAGCTTTAAGGCTGCATTATATTCATCCGAATCTTTATCAGCCCCATACACAGAAACCTTAATTGCCATTGATAATCCCCCGGAATAAATCTATTACTTACTCTACATCGTAGAGTTCTCTTCCTCAGGAATCATTTCCATAATGTCCCCGACATCACATTGCAAATGAGCGCAAATCCTCTTAAGCACATCCATTGAGACATCTTCATTTCTTCCAAGCTTAGCTAATGTATTCGGACTCATCTCGATAGCTTCCAGTAAGTCCATCTTTTTCATGCCTTTGTCTATCAACAGTTTCCACAGCTTGTTATAACTTACTCTCATTCTCTATTTTCCTTCTCTGCAAATCGCATCAATCGGCCCATTTATGCCTATCGGACCCTACAACAGTACAAAGTAAATCATAACATAACAACCTTCAGTTCTCAATAAGAGAGTTATAGTTTTCTATAAGCTATTTTACTAAACTCCTGTGTCTTTTCATGCTTTACTTATACCACGTTATACTGTCCAATAATCATCACTTGTACATCGAATTAATGTTCTATAGTTACAGTTCACACCCACGCCAGTAAATGGATGTTTTTGTGTATATCGCCAAAATTTATTTTTTCATTTTGCACAAATATCTCCCTTGAAATTTTCTTATCCACATCTCTGTCCATCCTCCCTCTAAAAAACTAATAGTTTGTTCGTATCATTTAGAGTATGGCATAAAAATACTAATTAGCCAAGGCGCAGGTTTTGACGTTTACCTTTTTACAATCATGGCACAAAACATAATAACTCTAGGTAACGATCCTAGAGTTATTATGTCGAACAATCGTTCTTTTGCCAATTTCATTTTATTCATCATTAAGCTCTACTAATTGCCAGCCACGTACGCCACCAGAAATATCCAATCTGTACTTTTTTGAGCATTCTGGACATTGTAACCATGCATCATGTTCTCTAAATCCCGGAATATTATCATGTTCTTCTATAACTCGTCCATTTCCACAAGGACACAGGTACTCATATCTTTCAGTATCCCCATCACCAGCTCCGTAACCCGGATGATATTCTTGATTAGAATAAACTCTTTGTGTTCTCATATTAAGCCTCCTCTCCGATAACTGATTTAGGAATTAAACCATATTCTTTATATACCCCAAATCCCAATATCACTGAGGTTGCTCCAAGAAGTATTATTTTCACCTCATTCGGATGCTCGTCATAAATATTATGTATTGTCTGCTCAATATAACTAGATACCTGCTCTGACATATCCTTGTTTAGTATTAAATTTTGTTCCATATAATCACCTGAACCTTTCATTATTATTCAGTGGGCCCTGCTGTGATTATAGATTACCATTTTCTCTACTATTTTTCCTAGGAACGAAAATCTGGAATTTATCTACTTATGTATTTGACCTAGAATTTTTCTCATATTTCTAATTCGAATGCTCGATAATTCTTTCTTATTCCAAGCTGCAAATATATCATATTCTTTAAAAAAAGAAGCCCAATCCTTAATTGTTGTTTCCTTTGCGAATTGTTCACGCAAAGTATTACCATTTGTTAATTTTATACCATTATTAAGCTGCGCCATTATTACAAGAAGCTCTGCATAACACCTCTGATCAAACTCGATTTCATCTGACCATTTTAGATCAGTAGGCACAAGAACATCAATCATATTTTGCCTTGGTCTAATCATTCTGCTATCAATCCCCACCTCACAACCTAAAAAAGACTGTATTGTCATTCTTGCACATAAAATCGAAAAGAATTTTTTATCTACTTCTTTTACTCCTAATTGTTCCATTTTCCTAGCCAGTAAATATGCAAATTCGAATCCATACTTCCAATCTATAGTAAAAAATGCCAATGAATAAAATACCTTGTTATAATCATTCTCATTGCTCTCTTTTTCCCAATCATCTACATTTTTATCGTATTCCTTCATCATATCCTCAAAAGATGTATTAGAAACTTTTTTGACATCAGAAAGTCGATTTTCAACAAAAGCCTTTAGTGCTGCAATATCGCGAATATTCACCATCTCAAAATATTGCATTGGCGTAATTGAATAACCTTCCTTTTTTTCATCCATTGTTTGCATACTTTTAGCTTTAAGTTCCTCAATATCCGTACCCTTCCGTTTGAATTCTGCATATTCCTGATCCCGATACTTTTGGCAATACTTAAGCACTCTGGTATAAAGCATTCTCCCATCATTATTCTCATCTACACCATATGGAACATAGTACCTTAATGGATGCTTTTCCTGAGCATTGTCAAATGCATATTTTATGAACTCCACTATAATTTCATCAACAAATTCTCTCTCCGACACGCCTCCGGCAAAAGCCATTTCTAAATAATCTTTAGGAAAGCATGTTACAATGGCCCTGACAACCTCCAACTTCATTCTCTCCATATTATTTGTCATTAAAACCACCTCAACTTTCTATTCCTGGCTCTCAATTTCTTTTTCATTTCCCAAAACATTTTCTATTGTTTCAAGCGCATTTAATAGCTGTATACACTCAAAACGTTCTATCTCTCTACAACATTTTCCATGCAATAGCCAGTTTCTGTTTATATATGGCGGCTCGATCCCATTTTCAAATGTATATTCTCCATCTACAAATAATCGATTCAAAAAAGCTATTAACGAAGGATATACATCCAAAAAATAATATCTTTTAGTAAAAAAAGAACTACTTTCTGCAAATTGTTCCTGTTTTATATCACCAAAGCCTTTATCAGAAAATTTTTCTCTATATTTTGTTCTTGGTGGGAATTGAACCAATGCATTTACTCTTGCCTCTAACAAGCCAACCAAATACATCGCACATGTCATATAATCATTATCTTGAAATGCTTTAATTCCTCGAGAATAATAATTTCTGTTTACCGAATCATTATATTTTCTTTCCAAAGTGTCCATAATTTTTTTTATAACACGATCATCTTCTTCAAAAAAACATACAATTTTATCCGGTTCACCTTCAATAAGTGCTTTATACCAATTCTGTATATATCTTGGATTGCTATGTCCAGAAACAACCCAGCCATTAGTGCCTAAAACCCTGCATACTTCGAATTCTTCTCCATACTTTTTTTCGAATTCTTCCTCCGATAAATTTTCACTTTCCTTAGCTTCTTGAATAAATTCCCGAACTTCTTCTGAAAGTTGAAATGAAGGAATCACCTCGGAAAGTTTTTCTGATACTCGAGAGAGGTCTTTCATTTGACTTTTGATCTCTATTAACCTATTTGACAGTTCTATACTAATGTCCTGACTTAATATAGACCTTAACTGTAAATTTTCTTGAAAATTTTCTTGAAGTAAGTTTTGCAATTTTGCTGGTACACCCTGGGTAATTCGATTCATATTCTCGATCATCTTCCTATACTCATCAGAAGAAAACCAATCACTATTTTTCAAGTAAAACACCTCTCATTAAACTAATAAAATCTTACCAATACTTTCTACATATAAGGGGGCAAATAGCAGCCAAGTAATCTATCTTTAATAATCGACCATTCATTTTTTATTTTAAAAAAATCACTATTATCTTTCGACATACTCTACTCCTTATTATTTTCTACATCTATATTAATTTCCAAAATTTCAATATAATTTTTATAAAATGAGCTTTTCTTTGTATCTCTCATTACCAAAATACACATTATTGTTTCTACAATTATTGTCGCATACAGTATTTGAACGTTATTCATTTCTTTTTCAACTAAAACTGTTAGGCCAAAAATATATAATGGTATTAAAATTATTTTAATAAGTTCCAATCTTTCTTCATAGTAGCATTGCTGTTTTATCAACCAATGCTTATAATTTTCAATATCCATTTGATATTTTTCTGTATTTTTCTTTATATAATTTTTCCACTGTGTATATGTATCACATGTAGCATAATATTTTTGCGTTTTATTTACTTTCTTTCGAAAATACCTTTTAATATTCTCGATATGACCAGCATTAGCCGTCCTACTATCACCATAATCTTTACCAATATTTCTATAAGTCTTATACTCATAGTTTTCATCAAATCCATATGGCATGTATTTTCTATTCATATGTGTATGCTCCCTTTAATACCTTTATTGATAGTACCTCTCCAAATCTTCCCTCATCTGCCCTTTTACTCTCTCCCAATCCCCCTCACTCATCTTCGCCAGTAGCGCATGATTCAGTGAGATCACTCCCAGGTCCTTCGAGTAGTACATAAATCTCTTTCTCTCGAATTTTTCAAAGGGATTGGTCAGCATGCTGCTTTTGATCATTTTCTGGTCTGTCAGAGTCTCGGCATTATAAGGGCAGCTGGGGCGATCCACCGGCAGTCCTTTATCGATCCTGTCCTGATAAAAGGCTATGTAATCTGTCAGCACATCCTCGATCTTCGCATCGCCTATCGTGTCCATATGATCGATAAACGACAGCAGGAACGGCATTTTATAGGACAGTGAATAATCTCTTTCCTCCAGGAATGCAAAAAAGTCATCCCGAACGGTGTCATCATTATGCTCCTGGATGTTCAGTTCTTTTCTGTATTTCTCCACATCCTCCGGGCTGAACAGGCTGATCTTCTTGCTGCCGAAGGGAAATTCCACCGTTGGTGTAATCTTCCCCTTACGGATCCAGCTGGTGATCGTTCCGGTATTAACGAAGTACTCTCTCGCCAGTTGTTCCTGACTATAGTAATCCCCATACTTTTCTTCAAAGGTATGGATGTCCACTTCCACGATCCGTTCCACACGCTCGGTGATGCCATCGATCTCGATCATTTGTCCCGGCAGGTAATCCTGTCTGGTGATATCGCCGAACGGAACATACAATGAGTTTCCGAAGATAGCATGCATACTGCAGGGGCTTACCATGGCTCCGTATTCATCTACCACATCAATGACGAACACATTTTTCTTGATGGATGTCCGGCGCAAACCTCTGCCGATCTGTTGAAGATACAGCACCTTCGACAGGGTTGGGCGCGCCATAACGAGGATTCCGAGTTCCGGATAGTCCCAGCCTTCCGAGATCATATCGCAGGCACAGAGGAAACGTATCTTATGCTCCTTGAACTCCTGCATAACCTTCTCCGGGTGTTTTGTATCTCCACTATAATCCTGCGCTGAGATACCGGCTACGTTCAGCAGGCGTGCCATCTCTTTGGTATGCGCCTTGTTGATACAGAAGATAATTCCCTGACGTTTTCCGGCATCTCCCTCCGTGAAATAGTCCTTCAGCACATTTACGATCAATTCATTTCGGGAAGTGACACGCACACTCTTCTCCAGATCCGCATTTACATAATCTTTTCCGTTAAAACGGACATGGCTCAGATCAATATTCGTCTCGATCCGGTAGACATTCGCCCTCGCCACAACTCCCTTCTCCATTGCATCCTTCAGAGAAAGCTCTGTTGTATAATTTCCGAAGATTTCTTCCAGTCTCTTTTTATCCGGGCGCTGATCCGTCGCTGTCAGTCCTACGAGGAATTCCGGCGCATAGTATTGGATCACCCGCTTTAACATCGGAGCTACCGCGTGGTGCGCCTCATCCACTACAATATAGGAATAATAATCCCTTGTTTTTTCATGGTAATGTCTTACCGCATAGCTGTAGGTCTTAATATCGATCCGGTCCTGCAACGGCTGCAGGTCATTTTCGATTCTCTCTTTCCAGTCCGCAATGATGTTCGTATTCGGTGCCAGGATCAATGCCCGGAACTGCTCTTTTCCGGCTGCAAATTTCTGAATATCTTCTTCTACGATCCGGGATTTTCCCGTTGCAGTAGGTAATACAATGAGGAATGCACGAATCCCTTTTTCCCGCCGTTCCTGTATCTGTGCAAGGCTGATCTCCTGGTGCTCATACAGTTCCGTCTTACGTTCCAGCAGCAATCCCGCTTCCCGGAATCCGCTGGTATCTTTTCCCAGGTAAGACCGGATATCATCCTCGATACGATCCTTGAATCGGCAATCTTCCGTGGAAAAACGGTATAGCTTTAATCCCCACAATGCGCAGGTATTCTGCTTGCGCAATTGTTTGCGATAACCCTCTATTCCGATCAGCTGCGGATGGTGATAATGAATTCCGTTTTCCTCGATGGCCACTCTGCCGTCTGCGGTATCTACGAGATAATCGAGGAAATAATTGTTGCCGTCCTCATCGGATATCCTGAATTCTTTTTGCAGGTATTTCAATGCCCGCATACCGTAGACATCCGTGAAATTCTGTTCAAACAGCAGCTCCAGCGGTGATGAGTCCGCATGCTCTCCTCTTTCTGAAATCTTTTTGGAAAAATGCAACACTTCCTGTCTGCTTTTCTGCAGGCATTTTTCTATCGTTTCCGGATCAAATCCCAGGAATCGGAACACTCTCCGGTATATTTTCATATAGTGGTTTTGTTTATCTGTGATCAGTGTATAAGGAAAAATCTGCTCGCCTTCCCGGCAGGAGCAGATTTCATCATCGATAATGACCATGTCCACCCCATCATCATAAAAGCGACTCACACCGCCATTCGGATAAGTCACTGTCTCCCGGAGGACATAGTTCGGATATGCAATTAAGAATTGATCTTTTTCAGGAATAGATTCAGCCATCTTTCTTCCCTGTCCGGTCGTACATCTTCTGTCAGAAAGTTCCGCAGCTGCTGTAAACTTGTATGTTTTTTCAGCAGCTGCTCCAGTTTCTCTTCTGTAAAATCCAGAAAATATCTGCCGTTCCTTTCCCCCTCAAATACACCATACTTAAATGACATGTACAAAATGCCTTGCGGCTTCAGTGCCTTCTCGATGCGATATAACACTTCATCCAGTTCCCCATAGGATAAATGTAGCAACGATGAGCACGCCCAGATACCGTCATACACTTCCGATGCATCCAGCTCTTGGAACAGCTGGCATTTCACCGGAATCCCCGTGTACTCTGATGCCAACGCGCACAATTCTGCGGAGCCGTCTATCGCGTCTACCCGATAGCCATGCTCCAGGAAATATTTTGTATCCCTTCCGGAGCCGCAGCCCAGGTCCAGGATCTTCGCCCCTGCAGGAAGCCCTTCTATAAATTCATCCTGCATTACATGAAAATCTACATTACGCGTGTTCTCCACAAAATCGGCGGCATTTTGATCATAATATTGAATTGTCTGATTCTTTTTACTTTTTTCGCTCATTTAAAAGTATCATAGCATATTTTCAGGAATACTGCAATCTATGTAAAATTGCTCCCTCTATTATATATATGACAATATGCGACAGAATCTTACAAACTTTTTTACGGAGGTTGCCACCGAGTGGTCATCAAGTTTTCTACCAGTACTCCTCTCCCCAGTACCTCGCC
>OGFD01000332.1_pt1 | contig 34343 bp, 31 predicted proteins | sample 1570851 | NCBI WGS metagenome assembly OGFD01 (sample SAMEA2582077, study PRJEB24529) | metagenome | biome: Human gut stool | place: China | collected 2011
GAACGGAGCACGGTGAACCATTGCGGGGCGGGGGCCCGCCAATCAGGTGTGGGCGGCGGCGGGAGCCTACGGCTTTGAGCCGCTTTTCCTGGCCCGCAACACCGACGGCACGATCGATTTTTATATGAACTGTGTCGTGGGGCTGGTGCACAAATACTATGGCGACGACCTGCTCCGCGACCTTTTTGCCACATGGGACGGCGATCTCCGGGAGAGCCAGCTGGACGATCTGACATGGCTCTACCTCGAAAGCGCGGTCTATCTGCTGGAACTGCCCCGCCGCCCGGTCCTTTCCGAGCTGCGCCGGGCCCACGCGGACTATTTCTTCGGCATCCAGTACAAGCTTTCGCGGCAGGAGTGGATGGCAAAAAATCAGCTGGTCTACACCATGCAGGCTGACCGCTGGCGTACCGTACAGGGCAGGCATCCGCCTGTGATGACCCCCTACGAGAGCCGGCTGGCAGAGGCACTTTCCCCAGCCCAACCGCCCCAGCCCGGCCAGCTCAAGGGTGAGCTGCTGGGCCTGTTTGCAAGGTTTGCCCTGTTTGACGGCAAGATCCGGCACAAAGTGGGGCTTCATTTGCATCTGGAGGGGCTACTGGCCTCTCTTGCCACCAAAACGCTGCCCACCCAGATGATCAAGACCGACCGTCTGACCGTGGAGCACTCCGGTTCCGTGGAGGCGGGCGGCTCCGGCCCCACGGCAGACAAGCGGCTGGCCCACATCACCCTGCGGCAGAATGCCGCCGAGGACCGCGCCTACATTGAAAGCTGCTTTGGCCGTTCCCTCTATCCGCCCGAACGTCTGCGCAAGGCCGAGCAGGCGCTCTGCACCGGGGCGCACCTCGGGTGCCGCCTCTGGTTTGCCTCCGGCGTGCCCAGCCCGGAACAGGCCCCCACACCGGAGGCAAAGCACCTGGCCGAGCAGGCTCAGCTGCAGGCCGACCGCAACCGCGCCTACTACGCCAAAAACCGGGCGCTTCACCGCAGCGTGGTGCTCCGGCTCACCGAGCAGATCCGCAACTGCATTCTGGTTCACCAGCAGCCCAATGCCCGGATCGCCCGCAGCGGCGCTCTGGACCCGGAGCGGGTCTGGCGCGCTCCCCTTCTGAACGACAGCCGGGTGTTCCGCTGTGCCGAGGAGGAGAATCAGCCCTCCTTCACCGTGGACCTGCTGCTGGACGCTTCGGCTTCCCGGCTCCACTGTCAGGAGGTCATTGCGGCGCAGGGCACGATCCTGGCCCAGAGCCTTGCCGCCTGCGGCATCCCGGTGCGGGTCAGCAGCTTCTGCAGCCTGCGGGGCTATACGGTTCTGCGGGTGCTCAAGGGCTTTGCGGACAAAAGCCTGCAGGGGATCGACCAGTATTTTGCATCGGGCTGGAACCGCGACGGCCTTGCCCTGCGGGCGGCAGGCGATCTGGTCAGCTTTGACCCCGGCCCCGCGCCCCGGCATCTGCTCATCCTGCTGACGGATGCTTCCCCCAACGACAGCCGCCGCGTGCCGCCCAGCCCGGAACAACCGCTGGGTTGTGATTACGGCGGCTCCTACGGCGTGGACGATGCCGCTGCTGAGGTACGCGACCTGCAGCGCAGTGGTCTGCGCGTCTCTGCCGTGTTCATGGGCGAGGACAGCTCCAGCCACGATGCAGAACGCATCTACGGCAAAAATCTCGCCCGCATCCGGGGCATGGATCAGCTGGCACGCGCCGCTGGGCGGCTCATCCAGAATGAGATCCGGGAGCTGGGCGATTGAATCCTGCCACCACAAAAGGCTTCTCCGACGGGAGAAGCCTTTTCCATTTACAACCAATCCGTTTGTCAGCATCCCCGAATTTCCAAAATATTTTGGTTTTTGTCAAACTTATAGTTGTATTTTGTTGTCGTATATGTTATAATGCAGGCAGAGAACAACCGATGGATGGTTTCCGACACATCATCCAAAACCAGAGAGGAGACCCGCTATGGATGCCAGCCGCTATTTTGAAGAGATGCACCGTGCCATGTCCGCACAGAAAAACAATTCTTCCCTGCTCCTGACCGTCAAGGTACAGGACCTGGGCGGCGCTGATGCCTATCTGGAGCTGCGGCAGTCTCCCAATGGACGCGCCCGGGTGTTTTACTCCACCATGGGCCGCCGCAACCTGAACTTCCAGCTGTTCCGCAAGGGCTGGCAGCTCTGCCACAACGCATCCGGCGAGATGACAGGGCAATTCCCCACCCGGGCCGAAAACCTGCTGGACAGTGCGGACTTTTCCGCCTGCATCCGGGACGATGCCCTGGATGCGGGCCGTACTGAGATCATTCTGCGGGAGCTGCGCCGCGCGGCAGGCACCTCCCGCTCCTGCCTGCCTCAATCTGCCCGGGAAGGTGCCATGATCACCGTGGAGAGCTTTGTGGGCCGGGGCGGCGAGTGGAACTACTGGTCCACCCGTGCCGCCGACTGCCTGCCCATTGCGGCCATCCTCTGCTGGCTGGGCGATTTTCTGGCCGGAACGGAGCGCCGCACCCTGCAATCCAGCCCTGAAGCCATGACACTGGCCGCCCGCTGGCAGGCCGAACTCGTCTCCCCCTTTGCGCAGCCGGCTGACTGCGTCCAGCGTCCTGCCCGCACGGTTTCACCTTCCGCGCCCCGCCGTGCCGCACAGCAGGTGCAGAACCCCCGCTGGCAGAGCATCCTTGCCGTGCTTGCAACCGTATGAGAACAACAGGCGGTGCCGAAAATCTCCGGCACCGCCTGTTGTTTTCTGTTTTACTGTGCGGATGCGGCATCCACCACATGGCCCACCAGCACAGAGGTGGTCACTGTGCCCACACCGCCGGGCACCGGGGTGACAGCCTCCACGATGGGTTCTGCCTCATCAAAGCGGACATCGCCGCAGAGCTTGCCCTCTTCGTTGACGTGGATGCCCACATCCACCACGACCTGACCTTCCCGCAGGCAATCGGCCCCGATGGCTCCCCGCCTGCCCATGGCGACCACCAGCACATCGGCCTCCCGGCAGAGGGCGGGCAGGTCCCGGGTGCGGGAATTGCAGAGGGTCACGGTGGCGTTCTCCCGGTCCAGCATCATGGCAGCGGGCTTGCCCACCACCAGGCTGCGGCCCACGACCACGGCCCGTTTGCCGGACAGCGGCACGTTGTAGTATTTCAGGATCTCAAGGCAGGCCTGCGCCGTGCAGGGCGGATAACCGATGGGCATGTTGGTAAACACACCGGCCATCGAGCCGTCCGTGATGCCGTCCACATCCTTTTCCGGGGCAAGCGCCTCCTGGACCCTGCGGTCATCGAACCGCTTTGGCAGGGGCCGGAAGATCAGGCACCCGTGAACCGACGCATCCCCATTGATCTGCCGGATCACATCCAGCAGTTCCTCCTGCGTAACATCTTCCGCCAGATGGAACTGCCGCACCTCCACGCCAACCTTACCGCACCGGGTGACGATCCCTTTTTCATAAGAAATGTCATCCTCCCGCGCGCCGACCCGCACCACAGCCAGCGTGGGCACGATACCCTTTTCCTTCAGCGCGGCACAGCGCGCGGCGTTTGCTTCGTTCATGGCGGCCACCACGGGCGCACCCTTCAAGATCTGAGCCATTTTCTTCTCCCCTCACTCATTTGATACAGTCTGATAGACCCTGTCAGCCTGCGGCACAAACTCGGCCAGCAGCTGTTCCGCTCTGGCCTCCAGCGCATCCGCATGAGCCTTGTCTGCCATCAGGCGGGTGTTGACCTTCACGTTCAGCCCCGCCGCCTGCATGGCTGCCTTGCAGAACAGCGCCGCGCATCCGGCATCGGAACGGGCCAGCACGCTGCCCTTTTCGGCGTACTCTGCGGCCAGTGCAATGCCCTCACCACAGGCAGCCATCACCTCCAGCGGCACGGCGCAGGCTCTGTCCAGTGCCTTTTCCAGCACCGCAGCCTTGTGGGTCTGCTGTTCCGGGGTCTCTTTCGGCAGCTTGTAGGCCGCCGCCACAGGCAGAAAGGCCTCCGCGTCGGCCTGTACCAGCGCTTCCAGCCGCTTGCGCAGGGCCTCGGCCCGGACATTCAGGGCAGCGATGTCCGCTTCCACGGCAGCATATTTCTTTTTGCCCACGGTCAGGTTGCCCACCATGCTGCCCAGCGCCACACCGGCCGCGCCCACCAGCGCCGAAGCGCCGCCGCCGCCCGGAGCCGCCGCCTTGCCGGCCAGCTCCTCCAGAAAACCTTCACAGCTCAAATTTATCAGTTCCACGATATACTTTCCTCTCTGTTACAAATCCATCCAGCCGCCGGTCCTGTTCATCTGCAGCCGCTTCCGGCACCCGCTGGGCCTCAAAGGCCACACCCAGCGCCACGGCGTTCCGGCACCTGGGCAGATAGCGGTCATAGTAGCCCTTGCCCATGCCCACCCTGCGGCAGGCCGCATCAAAGGCAGTGCAGGGCACCAGCACCAGATCAAGCGCCTCCGGCCGGATGAGCGCCGCCCGTTCCAGAACCGGTGTGCGGATGCCGTAAGCCCCCACCTCCCAGCCGTCCGGCCCCGGCACGGCGGCGGTCAGGGTAAAGTTTTCCCCACAGACCGGATAGGCCACCGTTTTGCCCAGCCGGGCCGCCTGCTCTGCCAGCACAGCAAGATCCACCTCCCCGCCAAAAGCGGCGTAGATCAGCAGCTTTTCTGTCTTTTGGAAGCAGGGCATGGCCAGAAGGCGGGCACAGATGGCCGCATTTGCCGCCGTCCTCTCTGCCTGCGGCAGACCCCTGCGGGCCATGATGCCCGCCCGGCGCTGCGCTGCTTTCCGGTCCCGGATCTCCATTGACACTTCTCTCCCCTGAAATTTCATACCCACTCAATATATCTGAAATGCAGAAGAATTGCAAGAGCATGGCTGGAAAATAACCGCAAAATAGGCTATAATGGTGCAGAACAAACCAAAAAGGAGAACGATTATGCTCATTTATCTGCTGCGTCACGGCCAGACGGAGTACAACGCGCAAAAACGATATCAGGGCCAGCGGGACATCCCCCTTTCCGCCGCAGGCATCGCCCAGCTGCGGCAGGCAGATTTTGCACCGGAGGTGGTCTATGTCACCCCGCTGCAGCGCACCGCCCAGACGGCGCGGGTGTTCTTTCCCGGGGCAAAGCTCATTCCGGTGGACGGGCTGAAGGAGATGAACTTCGGCCGGTTCGAGGGCCAGACCTTCGTGCAAGTGGAGCAGGACCCGGAGTATCTGGCATGGGTACAGGAAAACGAGCACGCCGCCCACCCGGACGGGGAGCGCAGGAGCGATTTCTGCAACAGGGTGTGCAAAACGCTGGCCGACCTCATTGACAAGGCCCTTGCCGAAGGGCAGGAGCGCTTGGTCATCGTGGCCCATGGCGGCACCCAGATGGCCGCACTGGAGCGGTTTGGCGTGCCCCGCCGCAGCTTTCACGATTGGTGCGGCCCCAACGCGGGCGGCTATGTGCTGGATGCCCGGGACTGGCCGGAGCAGCACATCCTGCACCTGGTGGAGACCGTGCAGTACACCAAGGAGAACGGATGATGGAACAGGGCCTGCTGCATCTCTACTGGGGCGACGGCAAGGGGAAGACCACCGCCGCCATGGGCCTTGCCCTCCGCGCACTGGGCAGCGGCAAACGGGTTGTCATCGTGCAGTTCCTCAAGGGCGGGCAGAGCGGCGAGATCCCTCTGCTGGCCCAGCTGGGGGCAAAAATTTTCCGGGGCAAGGGCGGGCAGAAGTTCGTGTTCCAGATGAACGAAGCGGAAAAGGCCGCTGCCCGGGCCGTGCAGAACGAAAACCTGACCGCCGCACTGGCCGAGCCTGCCGACCTGCTTATTTTAGATGAGGCCGGTTCGGCCTGGGAGCTGGACATGGTGGACAAAGACCTGCTCCGCCGGGCCGTTCTGGAGCGTCCCGCCGCGCAGGAATGCGTGCTGACCGCCCACAAGGCCCCGCAGTGGATGCTGGATGCCGCCGACTACTCCACCGAAATGAAATGCTGCCGCCACCCCTACCAGAAGGGCATCAAGGCGCGCAAAGGCATCGAATACTGAAAAACGCCCGGAGAACCGCAGCTTTCAGCGGCCCTCCGGGCGTTTTTGTGTTTACTGTTTTGCGATGATATCGCGGCTGGCCGCCAGCAGGCCAAGGGCCAGCGCAGCGCTCAGGATGTCGGCCACAGCCTGAGCCATCAGCACACCCTGATACTGGAACAGATGTACGCAGACCACCAGTGCCAACAGAAACACCACGCCCTGACGGCTGATGGAGAGCAGGAAGGACGGTATGATTTTACCAGTTGCCTGGAACAGCACCGTGAGCAGGAGCACCACGCCGCCAAAGGCTGCGGTGTAGACCTGCCAGCGGAGCATCTGCGCACCCGTGGCGATCATCCCGGCATCCTGCACGAAGAGCTGCATCAGCGCCCCGGAATTCAGGCAGAGGATGAGGGACAGCACCACGGCGATGGAGACGAGGAAGGTCAGACAGAAGCGGATGAGCTTGCGCATCACGTCCCGCTTTTTTGCGCCGTACAGGTAACCGAACAGTGGGATGCCGCCGAACGAGAAGCCAACCAGCACCAGCTGGGCGATCATGCTCACCTTGCTGGCAATGCCCATGGCGGCAATTTTGTCGTTGCCGTAGGGCAAGAGGAACTGGTTCATCACAATGACAGTCAGGCTCTGCATCAGGTTGCTCAGCGCGGCAGTAACACCCACGCCCAAAATCTGCTGCAGCTCCCTGCCCGTGACGTGGCACTGGGACAGCTTGACAGACAGGCAGCGGCTCTTTTTGTGGAGCAGCCACAGGAAGTACAGGTCGCTGCACAGGTAGCCCACAATGGTGGCAATGGCCGCGCCCCCTGCGCCCCAGCCCACTGTGGTGATGAGGATGGGATCGAGGATGATGTTGATGACCGTGCCGCCGATGCTGCCGATCATGGACTGGGTGGCCATGCCCTCACAGCGGACGAGGTTGGAATGGATAAAGTTCAACACCGTGGCCGGGGCACCAATGGCCAGCACGGTGTAATAGGCCTGTGCGTGCGGCATCGTCTCAGCAGTCGCACCCAGAATGCCCAGCAGCGGGACGCGGAACAGCATCATCAGGGCTGCCAACACCACGCCCGTGGTCAGGGCCACATAGAAGCAGAACGAGCTGACCCGGCCGGTGCCCTCACGGTCGTCCTGTCCCAGCAGGCGGGAAATGAGTGAGCTGCCGCCCTGGCCGTAGATGTTGCCGAAGGCCATGAGGGCCGTGAACACCGGCGCACAGAGCGAAACACCCGCAATCAGCGCCGTGTCGTTGGACTGCGCAATGAAAAAGGTATCGGCAAGGTTATACACCACGCTCACCATCAGGCCGAACACCGAGGGCAGCGCCATCTTGAAATAGGTGCGGTACAGATGATCGAGATCAAAAATAGAATCCATTGGTTTTTCCTCCACTTTCGTCCCTATTATAAAGGTTTTGCTTGCATTTGTTTGTGACACATGGCACAATGAAATAAAAGAAATGAGGTGAACTCATGCAGGAAATTTGTGACCCAGCCTGTCTGGAAACGCTGTACCGGGCCAATCAGCAGCATTTCGGGACCCGCCCGCCGGTCATCCGGCTGCTGCGCTTTGAAAAGGGCGAGTATCTGTCCCACCCGCTCAAGCCGCTGCACCAATTTTTGCTGGTGGTCGAGGGCAGTGTGCGCATTTACGGCATCCACGAGGACAGCCGGGTGTTCGGCGTTTCCTACGCCCGCACCGATACGCTGCTGGGAGACATCGAGTTCTGCCAGATCAACCACTCGCCCTTCTTCACCGAGGCAGACGAACCGGTTCTCTGCCTTTTTCTCCCCTTTGCCGAAAACCGCGCCGTGCTGGAAAATGACCCGGTCTTTCTGCGATTCGTCATGGGACAGCTGGCCCGGAAGCTGGAACTTTCCTCCCGGACCAGCACCACCGCCCAATCGCTGGAAGAGCGGCTGCTCTTCTATTTGCAGCAGCCCCAGTCCGGCGGCGAGATCCGGCATCTGGAAAACCTCCTGCTCCACCTGCATTGCAGCCGCCGCCAGCTCCAACGGGTGCTGAAAAAGCTCTGCGAAGAAGGGCAGCTCGAAAAGATCGGTCGGGGGTGTTACCGGCTGGTGGAAAATTCTTCTGCAATTATTTCTGAACGTCAATCGTATTCTGAGTAAAGAAACCGAATTTCGACGGCAAAATGGAGGAAAATCATGATGCTTTTCGGTTGGTTCGATATGCTGTTCAGCTTTCTGTTCCCCATCCTGTTCCTGATTTTCATCGGCGTGTTCATCTGGATGCTGTCCCGTAATATCCGTACCTGGAATCAGAATAACCATTCGCCCCGGCTCACTGTTCCAGCGACAGTGGTTGCAAAGCGGACCGAAGTTTCCCATTCCCACACCGCCAATGCAGGGGACATGACAGGTGCACATGGATACAGCACCAGCACGTCCACCTCGCATTATGTGACGTTTCAAGTGGAAAGTGGCGACCGCATGGAGTTTGTGGTGAGCGGCTCCGATTACGGAATGCTGACAGAGGGCAACATTGGCAAGTTGAGCTTTCAGGGCACCCGCTATCTCGGATTTGAGCGGTGCTGAAAAAATAAAGACCAGCATAACAGGCAGAAATGCCTTGCTGTGCTGGTCTTTTCAATGTCACGAATTATGCTCACTTACTCTCTTGCAACAGTTTCTTCGCTTCCTTTAGATTGATTCTTGCCTGATATCCATGTTTTTGCATCAAAGCAAGTAAATTAGCTCCATTCATCAGCGTAAGCGGTTTTCCCTGTGCAAATTTATACGCATCGCTTCCATAATTTGCAGTTGTCACAAGGATTCCTTTTGTCGCCCCCTCATTCAAAACTGTACCATAAAGATCTCGAACAGCTGAAACACCAACTACATTTGTGTATCGTTTTGCCTGGATAACAATTTTTCCACCGCGAATTGGGTCAGGGTCAAATGCAACAGCATCAACACCGCCATCTCGACTTGCTTGGGTAATTTTTACTTCACCGCCATTGACATTGAATTCTTTCTCAAATATTTCCCGAATAAGATTTTCAAAATCCTGCCAATCAATCGCAGCCAAGTTTACACCTGTATCAAGGCCATCCGCTACAGCATATCCTTCTACAAAGCGTTTATCTTCCCTCGACATTGAAACGACTGGTGCTACAGGAGCAATATTAGCAAGCGTTACGGCTGATACACCTTTTGCACTTCGGAACCACGCCTTCGGATCAATTGCTTCCAAATTAAGTCCTTCAAATGCATCTCGTGCCACACTGATTGACAGGATACACGGTTCTATTTCATTACCGGTTGCACGGTCAATCGTGTGTACTTTTCCATTTAAAACTACCGTATCAATCAGTTGATACTCCGAACTGACCGTAAAAATATAATTCAGCGTCTGAAGAACGACTTGGTACAAAACATTATCATATTTTTTCTTAAGGTAAGTTTCAGTATAATAAGATTCCTTAAACTCATTTCGAGATTTGATATATGTCACGCTTTTGAGATTTGGGATGTCTTCTAATATAGGAAGCATAATCTCAACAATCAATGTTTTTCCTTCGGGGTCGTATTCTAATTCTACCGCCCTACTGTAATCAATGGGCAACTCTAATCTCTCAATTCCTTTTTGAAAATACCATTCAATTGCTATTGCATCACCCGTCTTAGCTTTTTCAAATAAACTGTCTACCCGTTTATTGTTCTCGTTTTGTCTTTCTTCAAACTCGTCTTTCCGTTTTTTCCATTTCTTCTTTAATTCTTGGTAAGTGTCAATGCTGCTCTGATTTGTAGCTTCAATTTCTATTTTTTCTTTTTTCCACTCCTCATGGTCTTTCTCGAACTCTGCCGTATGTTGCTCCTCAAATTCCTTCATTTTTTTCTTGAATAACTTTGTCATAAATGAAGGGGTCGGATTGTATTTTTCATCTGTACGCAGTGGTTCATCTGGAATAACCTGAATCTCAGGATACTTTGGGGAAAGCTCTGGAAAACTCGAAAAGTCCTTGATTTCATCTACATCCAATGCTTTTGGACTAAGGCTTTCCTTCAGAATATTATCTAATGCCACCTGTATATCTGCCGCTTGTTGAGAAGCTTCCTTCGCAGCTGTTTCAGCATCTTCTACATTTCTACGTTTCTTTTCGCGTTCAACGATTTTTGCCCACTGAGTATCCCATTGGGCCTGTAAAGCATTTGCCTTTTGCATCAGTTCCTCTTCGGTATCTGCTTTAACAATACTATATTTATTAAGTCCCTTGTGCGAAACTTCCATTTGATATAGATATCTCGATGCCATGATACTTCCTCCACAGTTTTATAAACAATAATATATTACGCCGCAAAAAGAGTAAATGTCAAGAGTAATGTGTTCTCTATCAAAGTGTCTTTTTTACAAAAATATCCCACTGTTCAGCGAAAACTCGCACAAACAGTGGGATATCTGGAATTTTAGTGCACCAACAGCAGCAGCCAGGCGGATGCCACAGCCTGCAGGATGAGCCAGCGGGCCACGACCTGCTCATCACTCCAGCCCAGACGCTTGCGCACATGGTCGTGCAGCGGGGTCAGGGTATTCTTGAGGATGGAGATGTGCAAAAACCGCTTGAAGCTGATCTTCAGGATGCCCAGGCTGCCGTCCACAATGAACACCAGCGCGGCCAGCAGGAAGGCGAAGGGGTGGCTGCTCTTGAGGGCCAGGACAGCCAGGAAGAAGCCCATGGCGCGGCTGCCCGCGTCACCCATCAGCAGGGTGGAAGGCTTGGCGTTCTGCCACAGGTAGGCCAGCAGGGCACCAATGAACACGATGCCTGCGGTGGCGTAATCCCCCAGTTCCTCCCAGTAGGCCAGCAGGAAGGTGCCGATGCTGACCACGGCAAGGCTGGCGGAAAGGCCGTCCACGCCATCGGTGCAGTTGACCACATTGATGCTGGCCCAGATCAGGACGATGATCAGGATAAGGTAGACGGCATAGGGCAGGCTGAAGCTCCAGCTCAGGAAGTTGACCTCCGTGCCGTTGAAGTTCAGGTAGGTCACGCCCGCCACAACGGCGATGACCAGATCGATCAGGCCCTTTTTGTACTCGTTCCAGGCAGTCTCGGCGGCATCGTCAAAATAACCGGAGAGCATGGACGCGATGAGCAGGACGGTGTAGATGACATACTCTGCTTTAAAGGGCACCACGGCCAGCGTGACCAGTGCGATGCAGAGCACGAAGATGAGGCCGGAACCCCGGGCCTTGCCCTTGGAGAGTTCGCCGTTCACGGCAAAGGCGCGGCCATGGTCGTGGGGGAGCTTATCGTGGAACACCGAGTCCATCAGCGCGGTCAGCGCAAATGCAAGCAGAAAGCCCAGCGCATCCACGGTGCGCGGGTTGCCAGAAAGCAGTTGAAGCATAGTTTTTTTCCTCTTTCCCGGAGCGGCAGAGGCCGTTCCTGTTCTTTCACGGCTGGATACAAATGAAGTGTATCACGCCCGGACCAAAAAATCAATCTCTGGGGCAATGGCTCCCCCATGGGCTGATGGGTTGACATTTTTCGTCCCCCTGTCTATAATGGATGGACAAACGCCCTTTCGAGGGTATTTTTTTGTCTCACAGGAAAATCGGAGAAAAAGGAGAAGACATGAAACTTTCACTTGAACAGCTTTCGGCCCGGATGCGGCAGGGTGAGACCATCCCCTCCCGCCAGACGGCCCAGGTGGCTCTGGCGCTGAGCATCCCCTCCATTCTGGAGCAGCTGGTGGTCACTGCCATGGGATACATCGACGCTGCCATGGTGGGCCACATCGGTGCAGAAGCTACTGCTTCCATCGGCATCGTCAGCTCCAGCACCTGGCTGCTCCACGGTGTTCTGGTGGGCCTGTACACTGCCCTCTCCATCCAGATCGCCCAGTATCTGGGGGCCGACCGGCAGGATGATGCCCGCAGCGTGCTGCGGCAGGCCATGCTATTCAATGTGATCCTGGGCGTGGGAGCCGCTCTCTTCGGCCTGGGCATCAGCCCCTTTCTGCCGGGGTGGCTGGGAGCTGACCCCTCCCTGCGGGCAAACGCCACAGCCTACTTTGCCATCTGGTCAGCGGCGCTGCCCTTCACCATGGCCATGGGCATGTACACCTCCATCCTCCGGGCAGCAGGCTACGCCCTGACCGCCAGCCTCATCAGCGTGCTGGTCTGCGTGCTGGATGCCATCTTCAACTTCTTCCTCATCAACCCCACCCGGACGCTGTGGGGCATCACCGTCTGGGGTGCCGGGCTGGGCGTGCCCGGCGCAGCCCTGGGCACCGCCATGGCCACTGTGGTGGGCGGCCTGCTGGCTTTGGCCATCCTGCTGCTGCGGGAAGGCCCCCTCTGCATCCGGAAGCCTGCCCCCTGGAAGATCACCCGCTCCTGCCTGCGGAACCTGCTGTGGGTCGGCGGTCCTCTGGCGGGAGAGCGCGCCGCCATCTCTCTGGCGCAGGTGGTGTTAGTGCGCATCGTGGCCGGCCTGGGTACCGTGGCCATTGCCGCCAACAGCCTGGCTGTCAATGCCGAGGGCTTGTGCTACATGGCAGGCTACGGCATCCAGAGCGCAGCTGTCACCCTCATCGGCCAGGCCGTGGGTGCCAACCGGAAGGATATGGCCAAGCGGTTTGCCTGGCTGTGCACCGGCCTTGGCATGGGTGTCATGGCCCTTTCCGGCGTTGGCCTGTGGATCTTTGCCCCCACCCTGATGAGCCTTTTCACCACCGATGCGGCTGTCATCGCTCTGGGTGCTCAGGTTTTGCGCATCGAAGCCTGGGCCGAGCCCATGTTCGGCGCTTCCATCGTGGCCAGCGGTGCCATGCAGGGTGCGGGCGACAGCACCTCCTGTTTTGTGCTGAACATATTCAGCATGTGGTGCATCCGGCTGACGCTGGCGTTCCTGCTGGCTCCCCGGCTGGGCCTGATGGGCGTTTGGGGTGCCATGTGCTGCGAACTGAGCATCCGGGGCCTGCTGTTCCTCATCCGCCTTGCCCGGGGCAAGTGGCTGGAAAAGGGCGCGCTATCTTAAATCGAATCGATAAAAGCAAAAAAGAAAGGACGCTTTCGCGTCCTTTCTTTTTTGTTCTGTCACTCACTTCCGGCCATGCAGGATGTGAGAGAGCGGCTTATAGATCAACATGCAGATCAGGGCATCCAGCAGGCCCTTGACCAGAGTGAAGGGCATATTGAAGATGACCAGGCACTTGATAAGGCTGTTTGCAGAGGGCAGGATAGCCTGATACATGCCCAGAATGGCTTCCAGCGGCATGTGGTAGAACTTGACGTAGGCCGGGTAGGTGATGAAGTAGTTGGACGGCACACTGAACAGGGCCATGGCCACGGCACCGGCCACGGCACCGATGATGGCGTTCTTGCGGCTCTTGTGGTGCTTGTAGAGGTAACCGGCCAGTGCGGAGAACACCGCACCCAGCATGAAGTTGCACAGCTCACCCACCAGCGCGGTAGAGGTGCCCTTGATGACCACATGGAGCAGGTTCTTCATAAAGCTGATGATCACGCCGTACACCGGGCCAAGGGCAAAGGCACCCAGCAGAGCGGGCAGGTCGGAGAAGTCCATCTTGACGAAGGACGGGATGAGCATCGGGAGCGGGAACTCGATGAACATCAGGATAAAGGCCACCGCGCTGAGCATGGCGGCAACGGTCAGGTTGCGGGTCGTGTTTTTCTTCATGGTAATATCCTCCCGGGGCGTTTTGCCCCAAATCAAAGATTGGAAAGCCCCTTTCGCGTGGTTCGGAACCGGGAAGACAATCAAAAACGCGCCCTGCCGCAGCAAACACTGCAACAGGGCGCGTAGACAAATCGTATTGCCTGCCGTTTCTTGCATCCGGACTATACCGTTGGCCCCGGAGTCTCACCGGGTCAGCACCCTTGCGGGTGGTCGCGGGCTGTACCGCCAGTGGGGAATCTCACCCCGCCCTGAAACGAACTTTCTGGCCAAGAGTATAACGCGGCTGCTCCGCCTTGTCAACCCCTTTTTTATTTGCCCTGCACGGGCCGGATATGGTATACTGTGGGACAGGATGTTACAATTTTTGATACAAGGAGCTTTTTGCCATGATTTTTACCGTTCGTGACCTCGGGTTCGAGATCGGGCCTTTTTTGCTGGAGGGCTGGTGGGCGCTGGCTGCCCGGGCTGTCTGCGCCGCTGTCATCGTTTTTGCAGGGCTTCTGGTCGGCTGGCTGCTGCGCCGGAAGATCTTTCCTGCTCTGCAGGCCCGCAGCTGGCACTTTGCCGCCACGCCCATCCTCCTGCGCAGCCTACAGAGCCCTTTGGCGCGGATGGCCTTTTACAGCGGCCTGTACCTGGCCCTGACCAGCCTGCCGTGGGCTATTCCGGGCCTGACAAAGTTTCTGTTCACGGCCTATAAGATCGCAACGACCCTCCTGTTCTGTCAGGGCCTGTACAACGCTTCTGAGGTAGCCGACCTGCTGCTGGCCTCCTGCAGCCCGGAGATCCGGAGCAACAAGACCCTGCGCTCCCTGCTGGACACCACCTACAAAGTGCTGGTCATCATTCTGGGTGTTGCCACCTGCGCGCAGATCGTCGGCTTCCCCATCGGCAGCATCGTAGCCGGTGCCGGTCTTGTGGGCCTGACCATCTCGCTGGCCGCGCAGGAAAGCGCCAGCAACCTGTTCAGCGGCATCGTCATCCTGCTGGACAAACCCTTTTCCATCGGCGACTGGATCACCGTGGGCAATGTGGAGGGCGAAGTCATCGATATCAACTTCCGCTCCACCCGCATCCGCTCCATGGATCACAGCGTGGTCATTATCACCAACAGCCAGATCTGCGCCTCCACTGTCCAGAACACAGCCCTGCGCACCATGCGGCCCTATAAGTTCACACTGGGTGTCACCTACGGCACCACCCGTGCCCAGCTGGAAAAGCTGATGGCTGACCTGCAGGCCATGCTGGACAACAGCCCTTACACCAACAAGGGCACCAACATCGTCCGGCTGACCAGCTTTGGCGATTCCAGCATCAACATCCTCATCTCGGCCTACCTGACCACCAACGTCTATGCCACCTTCCTGCAGCAGCAGAATGATCTGAACCTGAACATCATGGACGTGATGCAGGCAGACGGTGTGGACTTCGCCTTCCCCTCCACCAGCGTCTACATCGAAAAGAATTGAGCATACCAGAACGCCCCCTGTGTGCCTGCTGCGGCGCACAGGGGGCGTTTTTTGTGTTATTCCCGGGTCCTGATCTCGATCGTTCTGCCGCCAAGATTTTCATAGACGCGGTGGGAGACGGAGAGCACCGTGCGGCCTGCGGACGCGCGACGCAGAGCCTCCAACACGCGGGTTTCTGTTTCGGCATCCAGATTGGCGGTGATCTCATCCAGCAGCAGCAGAGCGGGATCTGCAGCGGCGGCACGGGCAATGGACAGCAGCTGCCACTCGCCCTGCGAGAAGATGCCCTCGGTGCAGACAGTGTCATAGCCCTCCGGCAGAGCCCGGATGGCAGCATCGATCCCGGCCAGTGCGGCGGCAGCCCTTGCCATTTCCCCGGTGATCTGCGGGTCTCCCAGCGTGATCTGTTCCAGCACGGTGCCCGGCACGCGGGAGAAATGCTGTTCCACACAGCCGATGCAGGTGCGGCGCTCCCGGTCGGTGATGTCCCCCACATTCACGCCGCCGATGGTCACCGTACCGGCCTCCGGCTGATACAGGCCCAGCAGGAGCTTGAACACGGTGCTCTTGCCCGCACCGGTGCGGCCCACCAGCGTGACCTGCTCCCCCTGTTTCACGGTCATGGAAAAATCCTTCAGAACGTGCCGTTCCCCATAGCCGAAGGTGACGTGCGCAAATTCCACATCGCCCCGGGCAGCCTCCCTGCGCGCGGGCGGGATCGTGCGCTCCGGCTGGTCGAGAAAGGCATCGATGCGCCTGACACCCGCCATGGCCGACTGGATGGTCTGGATCTCCATGCCCAGGCTTTCGATGGGGGCGAAAATGCGGGAGATGTAGTTGATGACGGCCACCGAAGTGCCCACTGACATGCCGAACAGGGTCAGGAGTTGCGCGTTCCCCGAAGTGGAGAGCAGCATCACGATGCCGACCACAGCAGCATTCAGCAGCAGCACTACCGGCGAATAGACGGCATCATAAAAATTGGTGCGCTCCATGGCGGCATAGCTGTCACCGATGCACCGGTCATACCGGCGCTCCATGTAATCCTCCAGCCCCAGCGCCCGGATGGTGCGGATGTTGTGCAGGGTCTCGGGCACCTGCCCGGAGACTGCGGCGACCGCGCGGCGGTTGTCCAGCTGCGCAGCCAGCATCCGCTTCTGGACATGACGGGTAAACACGGCAAACAGCGGCAGCACCAGCAGCAGGATCAGCGCAAGGCCGGTGTTTTTTACCGCAATGACCCCCATGATGGAGACGATGCGGCAGGCATCTGCCGCCATGCTGATGATGCCGGAAGTGAACAGGGCTTCCACCGTGTCCACATCGCCCGAAAAGCGGGCGGCCACCTCGCCGGGGTTCTGCTCTGCCAGTGTACCGGCGGGCAGGCGGCTCAGCTTCCGGGACATCTCTGAGCGCAGGGCATGGGTCATCCTCTGGCCAAAGAGCACCAGCAGGCTTTCCTGCGCCGAGGTGAGCACACCTTCCAGTGCAAGGCTGCCGAAGTAGAGCAGCACGGCCAGAAAGGACAGCGGGAGGCCCGCGGTCAGGCAGTCGATGACCCGGGCCAGCAGCAGGGGCGGCAGCAGGGATGCCGCCACCGAAGCTGCCACGCACAGCACCGTGCCCACCGTGAGAAGGCGGTGCGAAGCCGCTGCCATCCGGACGGCAGCAAACACGCCGTGATCATTTTTCTTTTTCATGCGCCCTCTCCACCTTTCAGGCCGGTCTGGCTTTCATACAGCTGGCGGTAGACCGGAACCGCTGCCATCAGCTCCTCGTGGGTGCCAACGGTGGTTCTGCCGCCCTCCATAAAAATGATCTGCTGCATCTGCGGAAAATGGTACAGCCGGTGGGAAATCAGGAACACCACCTTATCCCTGGCATACGCCTGCAGCTCGGCAAAGATCGCATCCTCGGTGCTGCGGTCCAGTGCCGAGAATGGGTCATCCAGCACCAGCACCGGGCGGGGATGGGCCAGCGTCCGGGCCAATGCCAGACGCTGTGCCTGCCCGCCGGAAAGGCGGGTGCCGCCGCTGCCGATGACCGTCTCCGTACCCTTTTCCATGGCCAGCACTTCCTCCTTCAGGGCAGCGGCTGCAAGCCACGGCATGACATCCTGTTCGCTGCCGCAGAGGACATTATTCTGCACGGTGTCGGCGCTCAGTTCCGGGTCATGGCCCAGATACCCGACCGTGGCGGCGATCTGGCGCGGGGTCAGGGTGGAAAGTTCCCTGCCGCCAAAGCAGACCGAGCCTTGATAGGGCGCTTCGCAGAGAAATACGCGGCCAAGGGTGGATTTTCCGCAGGCGACCGGGCCGGTAATGCCGATGATATCACCGGGGTGGGCCGTCAGGCTCAGGCCGGAGAAGACAGGCTCTTCGCCATAGGAGAAGGCGAGTTCTTTCAGCGTCACATCCTGTGCCGCCGGGATCTGCAGGGCATCCAGCTGCTCGGGTGTTTTCATCAGGGGTCTGATGCGCTTCCAGGAGACCTCTGCCTTTTGCACCGCGTTGAAGAGCTTGGCCACCTTGGAGGATTTGACCACCAGCTTGGTGAAACAGGAGAGGAAGGTGGTGAAGGCGGCGATATCCCAGCTGCTCCAGCCAGTGCCCAGCACATTCTTTGCGCCGAACCACAGGATGAAGAGGGTCCCTGCCTCGGATGCCGCCAGATAAAGCGGCGGCAGCGCGGACTGCCACACGTTGTTCCGCACGGCAGTCTTTTCGTAAAGGCTCAGGGCCTCCTCGTATTTTTCCATCCGGGCCTCCTCGCAGCCGTAGATGCGGTAGGTCACGGCATTCCGGGCACGGTCCAGCGTAGCACTGCTCAGGGCACCGGCGGCCTTTTTATAGGCCGCACCGGCACGCTGCACCGGCTTTTTCATCCCTGCCGCGCAGACATAGGACACCGGGGTAAAAAGCAGGCCCAGGATCGCCAGCCGCCAATCGTATACCAGCAGCATGACCGCATAGCCCGCCAGCGCCACACCGGTGTCGAACACCTCCGTGGTGAACTTGCGCATCCCCTCCACGCAGTCGTCCACATCGGAGATGGCCTTGGTCATCAGCTCACCGGCCCCCTCTTTTTCTAGCGCTGCCCGGCTCTGCCGCACCAGATTGGCGTACAGGATGCCCTTCATCCGGCGGTTGATGTTGTTGGCGAAGCGGCGCACATAAAAGCGTTTGATGAAGCGCGCCGCCTGCACCAGCAGTGTGACCGCAATGTAGGCCAGCACCAGCAGCGCCATTTGGGCAGCAGTCTCACTGCCGCCCAGGATATCCGCCAGGCACTGGGCCAACCGGCCCTCGAACCACGGCGCGGCCAGCAGACCGATGTTATAGACAAGGCCCGAAAGGGTCACAAGGAGCAGCGGGAACCACTCCACCCTGAAATAGGAGAGGACCCGGTCCGGGCGGAACGATTTATCTTTTTTCATGGGGCATTTTACCTCCTGCGGGTGTTCCATTCAGTATACCACGGTACAAAAAGTATCTGGACAGCTTTGTTCAGAAAAAAGCCATGACAGCAGGAACAAAATGCAAGATCATTGCAATGGTCACCGCTGTCATGGCGATCGGTTTTCTTTGTATGAAAAATGCTCCCATCGGCAGGATCTGCATTGCAGTAGATTCCCCCGGGATACCATCAGATTGCGGACACCCATAGCCCGCAGGGATACAGTTACGTTCTTATCGGTTCACGAAATTCAGCGCCAGCACAAGCAGCAGCATGTGTACCGGGTAAAAGGCGTAGCAGGCATACTGGAACGGCTTGCTGTGGCAGCCCTGCCGCCCGCGATACAGCCAGATGGGCACCAGCGCCAGCAGCGCAAGCCCCTGCTGACACAACTCAAACTCCATGCCGAACAGCCGGATGGGGTACATCAGCCCGCCCAGAAGCACCACGTTGATCCAGTACAGGGTCAGCACCTGTCCCAGCAGGCACCACCATTTCCGGCCCCGGAAAATGTAAAAAGCGAACACGGTCAGCACACCGGCACCGTAGTAATCTGTCATGCCCAGCGTTCCCAGCAGCGCCCCTGCTGCTGCCACTGCGGCGCACACCGGCAGCGAGACCCAGAGCTTTTGCTTTTTGCGCACCGTTTCCATCAGATGCACCCCCAGAAGCCCCAGCAGCAGCGTCCAGATCACGTTCTGATGCACCGGGTAGAACCATGTCCCGCCATACATCAGATCAAAGGGCACTTCCGAAAGCAATGCAAACAACAGCAGCCGCAGGACATAACGCTTCAGATTCCGGGTATGAAAGTAGCCTTCCACTGTCATAAATGCAAAGATAGGGAACGCCAGCCGCCCGGCACAGGTCAGCCAGTCCTGCGCCGGCAGAAGGGTCGCCCACAGGTGATCCATCAGCATCAGCGCCATGGCAATGATATGAAGTGCTGCTGCACTCAGGTCAATGCAATTTGCGGCAGCGGGACGAATCGGTTTGGTTGACATGATCATACCTCGTCTTTGTCTAAATTCAGTTGCTTTGTCTGGAATACGAACGACTTCCTCCAAGAATTGCAGCCCCGGCGGTAAAAAACTGCCGGGGCTGCAATTCTTCATCGCTTATCCCTCCGGTTTTGCACCGGCCATTTTGGATACGGCAAGCATCCAGGGCAGCTTCTGCCATTTGCTCTGCCTGCAAAATGGGGGATGCAGTGCACCCGCCCCGCAGGCGGAAAAATGCTCCCGCAGCAGTCTGCGGGGCAAATTCAGAAAGGGGGGCTTGCCTGCCTGCCCATGGAGACGTAAGCGCAAAAGCAGGAATGCGGGAAAGGGCAAAGGACGGTTTCGGCGAAGAAACGTCTGGCGGTGGCGGAAAAGCCGAGCGCAAGATTTTTTTCATATTATGCTGGCTCGTAGGGTGAGCCGGACCGAAACTTCCTTGCGGAAATGTGCAGCGTTATCGTTCATCTGCACCTGAACCGGCAGCCGCGTCCCCGGCGCTTGCCGCACCCAAAATGGCCGGTTGGCGGCGTGTCACCCTTTGGCGTTTTCCAGATAGGTCTCAAATGCTTCGGCAAAGCTGGCGTTCACATCAAAGGGAACAGTGTAGTCCACCTTGGAGGTGACAAGGCAGAGGTCCAGCCGGTTGGAGGTCTCGTCTGCCTGCCGGTTCAGCTTGCTCAGAGCAGCGTGGATGACCTTGCGGTCGTAGTTGATGGTGGTCACCCGCTTTACATCGCAGCAATAGGAGATCTGGTTGCCCTCAGCGTTAAAGCGGTAGCCGGTGCCCCCGCCGGAGAGCAGCTGCTCGGAGCTGCGCAGGTCGTTCATCCGCTTGAAAGTGCGGGCGATGCTCTGGCGTGCAGCGTTCAGGCTGACCTCACTGTCCATATCCATGTCCAGCGCATCCTTTGCCTTGCGGATGGCGGCAAACAGGCGGCCCTTTTCCTCCAGCAGGTAGAGCATGAACCGGGCAATGTCGGTGATCTGCTGGGCATATTCAGTCTGGGGCAGGTCCAGGATCGTCTCGTCCTCAGCCTCTGCCATGACCTTGTGGCGCAGATAGGTATTTGCCACCTTGGTCACGTTGGAATCGCAGTCCAGAATACCCTGGGCCTCGTCCAAAAGGGCCTGCAGCTTGTTCTGATAGCGAAATGCTTCTTTCAGATTCATTGTGTCCACCTCGTTTTGTCTTGTTCACTGTGCGTTCCCGCCTGTTTTCCTCTATTGAACCATATTTTCCGGCAAAACACAAGCCGCCCGCCCAAAAGTGCATCAAAATGCAAAGCGCCCCAACATGTTCTTTACTACACGTTGGAGCGCTATTTTCTGGAGCAGGATACGGGACTCGAACCCGCCGCCTACTGCTTGGGAAGCAGTCGCTCTACCGGATGAGCTAACCCTGCAGGACTGCTCCATTAGTGTAGCAAAGTGCAGCGGTTTTGTCAACAGTTTTTTCTGTCGGAACGCGGCAGGCGGAAAAAACTTGCTTTTTGCGCCAGTTGCTTTATAATGAAAGATAGATTATCACAATGGAAGGAATTCTACATGATCTTTGTGCCCATGCTGCACTATCTGCAGAACAAAAACTCATTCAGCGGCAACGAGGACGGGATGCGCTACCTCATCACCCCGGGCAAGCGCTCCGTCCCCGACCCGGACGGCGGCGAGGAGGCCAAAAAAGAAGAGGCCATCCTCACGGTGGATCTCTGGCCCGAGCCGTGGACGCTGGACAAGACCGATCCGGCCCTGCGGCGGCGGGAGATCTTCCCGATGACCGAGGAGGGCCGCACCGCAGTCGCCCAATATCTGAACGATGCCTACAACGCCGAACCGGAACGCTGGAGCGCCCATCCGTCCATCCTGGACTGCGAGCCCTGGACACCGCCCGCACCGGAACCGGATGCCGAGACACAACACTGAGGTGCACCATGATCTACCGACTGAAAGAATTCAAGGGTGACACCATCCCGGTGCCGCAGCTGGTCTTTTCCAAGCTGGGCATTGCGGAGGAATATAACGTCCGGGTGGCTCTGTATGTGCTGGCCACCGGCATCACTGACCCGGAGAAGCTCTGCGCCGACTTAAAGCTTCGCAGTAAGATGACCGCCGAGAGTGCCCTGTCCTTCTGGGCCGGTGCGGGTCTGCTGGAACGGTACGAGGAGAACGCCGCCCCGGGCGAGGAACCCACAGCCCCTGCCCCCATGACCTGGAGCGAGATCGCAGCGGCCAGCCGCACCGACCCCATGATCTCCTCCCTCATCGACTGCGCCCAGACCAGCTTTGCCCGCCCGCTGACCCACCCCGAAATGGAAAAGCTGGTGAATTTCTATGTGCAGGAGGCCTTTGCACCTGAGACCGTCATGCTCTGTGTGGCCTATGTGGCCAGCCGGGGCAAGCGGACGATGGGTGCCGTCAGCCACGAATTGAAGGTCTGGCGGGCCGAGGGTGTGGAGACCGGCGAACAGGCCGACGCACACCTCCAGCTGCTGGCCCTGCGCGCCCAGCGGGAGCAGTACGTCAGCGGCCTGCTGGGCATTGCCGACACCGAGCTGACCCTTGGCGGGCGCAAGGCCATTGCCCGCTGGTACGAGGTCTACGGCTACGATGATGCCATGGTGCAGGAGGCCGCTGTACAGGCCGGGCCCAAGCGGGATCTCTGGTACTGGAACAGCATCCTCAAGACCTGGAATGCCAAGGGCCTGCGCACCGTCCACGATGTGCGGGGCCCGGTGGCCGGGATGGGTGCCAGCCGGAACCTCCGGGTGGACCGCGCCGAACCCAGCGGAAACGATTTTCTCAAGAACGCTGCCCGCCGCCGTCCGCTCCGCAAAAATACGGACACGCCTGCAGAATAAGGAGCTTTTATGCGTACCAAACAGGAACTTTATCAAGCCGCCCTGCGCACGGTGGCTCTGCGGCGGCAGACCGCCCGCGCCAATGCCGAGGATGCCCGGCTGGAGGCGGAGGCCGCCATCCCGGCCCTGCGCCACGCTGAGGACGAGGTGCGGGTGCGGGGCATCCGCTGCGCGCTGGCAGGCGCTGCCGGAAAAGACCGCACCGAAGCCGCCGCCGCACTGAGCAAAGCCCGGCAGGAGCTCACCGCCCTGCTGGCCGCCAGCGGCCGCCCTGCGGATGCGCTGGAGCCCAAATTCACCTGCAAGCTGTGCCAGGATACCGGCAGCGTGCAGGGCCGCACCTGCACCTGCGTTCACAAGCTGATGCAGGGTCTGCGACGGGAGGAGATCGAGGCGCTGTCCAGCCTGTCCATTTCCAGTTTTGACACCATGGAGCTGCGGTACTACCCCAACACCATGGACGAGAAGCTGGGCGAGCCTGTCCGCACCTACATGGGCGGCCTGCTGGAGGATCTGCGCAGCTACGCTGAGGAATTCGACCACAACAGCGAGAGCCTGATGCTTTTTGGCAACGCGGGGCTGGGCAAGACCCACGCCGCCCTTGCCATTGCGGGCATCGTGCTGCAAAAGGATTTTGACGTGATCTACGTTTCCAGCCCAGACTTCTTCGGCAAACTGGAAAACGCCCGCTTCGACTCCTCCGAGGATGCTGAGACCCTGCTGCGCACTGCCTCTGCTGCCGACCTGCTGATCCTGGATGATCTGGGCACCGAGTTCGTCACCCCCTACTTCATCACCACTTTTTACAGCCTGCTGAACAACCGCCTGGGAGCCGGTCTGCCCACCATCGTCACCACCAACATTGCGGATGGTTCCCTGCTGGAAAAGCGATACACCGAAAAGATCTCCAGCCGCCTTTCCTCCTTTGTCCCCTGCCTGTTTGCGGGCGAGGACATCCGGGGCCTGAAAGCGGCAGAGTAAGATAAGGAGGTTTCCCCATGAGCTTTGAGCGCACCACGCCCTGCGGCGTGATCTCCGGCACGGCCTGCCAGTGGCCGGGCGTTGCCGCTTACAAGGGCATCCGCTACGCCACCGCCGGGCGGTGGGAGTTCCCCATCCCCGTCACCCACTGGGACGGTGTCTATGATGCCACCCAATACGGTGCCTGCTGCTACCAGCCCCGCGCCTTCTATGACGAGGCCGCCGCACCCGGAAAAGCCTTCTACTACAACGAGTTCCGTAAGGGCGAAACGTACACCTACAGCGAGGACTGCCTGTTCCTGAACATCTGGGCCCCTGCTGACGCAGCTCCCGAGGACAGACTGCCGGTCATCTTCTACATTCACGGCGGCGGCTTTACCGGCGGCTGCGGCCACGAGAAGCACTTCGACGGCCCTGTCTGGCCCACCAAAGGCTGCGTGGCCGTGACCATCAACTACCGGCTCGGCCCCATGGGCTTTGTCTGCCTGCCCGCGCTGGCTGATGAGGCCGGGTCCACCGGCAACTATGCCTTTCTGGATCAGTTGGCGGCCCTGCAGTGGGTGCGTGCCAACATCGCTGCCTTTGGCGGCGATCCCAACAACATCACCATCATGGGCCAGAGCGCCGGTGCCATGAGCGTCCAGCAGCTCGTCCTCTCACCCATCACCAGGGGGCTGTTCTCCAAGGCCGTGATGAGCAGCGGCGGCGGCGTGAGCCAGATGCTGACGGCCAAGCCTGCCGCGGCCCACTACCCGTTCTGGAAGCAGGTCATGGAGACCGCCGGGTGCAGCACGCTGGCTGAGTTCCGTGCCCTCGCCCCCGCCCAGCTGTTTGCAGCCTGGGATGCCGTCCGCACCCAGCCCCAGTTCAAGGGTATGGGCTGTGAGCCCGTGGTGGATGGCCGTTTTCAGGTCAAGTCCGGCCCCGAGACGCTGGCTGCCGATGAGCAGCACCATATTCCTTACCTCATCGGCTTCACCAGCGAGGATATCGTTCCGCCCTACCTCTACCAGATGGCCCAGGACTGGTGCGCCCGGAACGCCGACAGCTACGGCTGGTTCTTCGACCGCCAGCTCCCCGGTGATGACCGTGGTGCCTGGCATTCCAGCGACCTGTGGTACTGGTTCGGCACACTGGCTCACTGCTGGCGGCCCTTCACTGAGAAGGACACCGCCCTCAGCGCTCAGATGGTGGATTACCTGACCAACTTTGCCAAGACCGGCGACCCCAACGGCGCAGACCTGCCCCAGTGGCAGACTGTTACCGCCCAGCAGACCAATCTCCTCCGTTTGGGTGAGGAACCCACCCACATGGGCAGCGTGGATGTCCAGAAGCTCATCTGGACAATGCAGAACGTCCCCGCCGTGGGGGAATAAGCCTCATCCGGATCATCTCAAGCTCCAATAGAAAAACATATCCCCCGCTGCAGACGTGCCATAACACGCTTTGCAGCGGGGGATATTTTATGTTCTCTTTTTCAAATAATACCCAATGCCGATGGCATCTGCCAGTGCCCAGCCGATGGGCACACTGAGCCAGATGCCGGTAACACCCAGCGGCGTGGCAGAAAGCAGATAGGCCAGCGCCACACGGGTGCCAAGGGAGGCAATGGTCAGGATGACCGACATCCCCGGCTGGTTGACCGCCCGGTAGTAGCCGTAGAGCAGAAAGAGCACGCCAATGCCGCTGTAGCACGCGCCTTCGATGCGGAGGTACTGCACGCCCGCCGCGATGATCTCGGTCTGAGCCGGGTCGATGAAAATCCCCATGAGCGGGGCTGCAAAGGCGCAGACCAGCACGCTGATGACGATGCAGAACAACGCACTTGTCAGCCCGGCACTGCGGATTCCCTTTTTGATGCGGTCCTGCCGGTTGGCTCCGTAGTTCTGGGCCACATAGGTCGAGAATGCGTTGCCAAAATCCTGCACCGGCATATAGGCAAAGGAATCGATCTTCACCGCCGCCGCAAAGGCCGCCATGATAACCGTGCCGAAGCTGTTGACCAGACCCTGCACCATCAGGATGCCAAAATTCATAATGGACTGCTGAACGCTGGTCATCACCGAGAGATTCAGGATATTGGCAAGGTTCTTCCGGTCCCACCTGCAGTCTGTCCGTTTCGGGCAGAGCTGCGGAAACTTTTTCAGGGTGTACAAGCCGATGCCCACCCCGGACACATACTGGGAAAAAACAGTTGCCACGGCGGCCCCCTTCACGCCCCAGTCAAGCACAAGGACACAGACCAGATCCAGGATCACGTTCAGGATGGCTGATACAGCCAGAAACGTCAGCGGCACCACGGAATTGCCGATGGCCCGCAGGAGGTTTGCGAAATAGTTATACAAAAAGGTGGCCGCAATGCCCAGAAAGATGATGAGCAGGTAGTCCTTCATCAGCGGGCAAAGCTCTGCGGGCACCCGCAGCACCCACAGGATGCCGTCCAGACCCAGATAGACCAGCAGGTTGAGCACCAGGGCGATGCCCGCAATGAGCAGGAAGGACTGGAACACGCTCTGCCGCATCTTCCCGGTCTCGCCGCTGCCATACTGCATGGACACAGCCGCGCCGCTGCCCATGCACAGGCCCAGCAGGATCGAGGTCAGGAAGGTCATCAGGGTGTAGGAGGACCCCACCGCCGCCAGCGCATCCGCGCCGAGGAAGCGGCCCACCACCCAGGTGTCGGCAATGTTGTACATCTGCTGCAGCAGGTTGCCGAACATCAGCGGCAGGGCAAACAGCAGGATATTCTTTGTAATGGGGCCTTGGGTCAGACTGTGCTGCATGGGGATCATTTCCTCCTGTTTCTATCTCAGACATTTCAGCAGAATTTTGCGCGGTATTCCTTGGGTGTGCAGTGCTTGATCTCCCGGAAGGTCTTGATGAAGTAGCTGCCATCTGCAAAGCCGCACTCCATCCCGATCTCGCCCGTCTTGAGCCGGGTGGAGCGGAGCAGTTCGGCGGCCTTCTCCACCCGGAACTGCTTGACATACTGGATGGGCGTGATGCCCAGCATCTGCCGGAAGCTGCGCAGGCAGGCGCTCTCGCTCAGGGCCACGCTGGCCGCGATGCGTTCCACGGTCAGCTCCTCAGCGTAGTGCTCCTCCACAAAGCGGAGCATCTGCTTCATCCGCTCGGCGGCGATCTGCTCCTGCTGTGAGACCTTGGTCTTGCCGCCCACGCACTGGCTGCTCAGCAGCCGCAGTGCCGCAGAGAGATAATATCGCACCCGGTTCTCGTAATCAAAGGGCTCCACGGCAACCGCCTGCCAGGCTTCCCGCAGGCAGGTCAGCACCTGCGCCTGCCAGGGCACGGCTCCATCCAGCAGAAAAAACGCGGGAGCATCCGGCTGGAGCATGGGTCGGATGAGCTTCTGCCAGAAGATGGTGTCCATTCCGCCCACCAGCCGGGGGTGGAACACGCCCGAGTGGAGCAGAGCCTCCCCTTTTTCCGCCTGCTCCACCGCGTGGAGGATGCCGGAGTTCAGGAACACGCCCTGATTCGTCTGCAGGGTCACCCGGGTCTTGTTCACGTCCACCGTCAGGGGGCCCTTCATGGCCAGTATGTACTCAAACTCCTCGTGCCAGTGCCAGGCCACCGAATAGCTTTTCAGGTTCTCCGCGTAGCAGGCAATGGGAAACAGGGCGCTGCCATGCTGGACCAGTTCCCGCCCCTCGGCATCGGCCATAACATCCTGCTGGAAGGTCAGCCCGGTAACGATATTGGCAGCAGAGACACAGCTTGTCTGAAACGCCATATTGAACAATTCCTTTCCGCAATACTTTGAATATTTTTTGTCAAAGCCGATTTTGTTGCACAAATCAGGTGTTTTTATTCTATCTATCGTGCCAGTTTCGTGGTATTATTTCATCAGAACCAGCAAGCACAGTATAACACCGCAGGGGGCGGAAAACAACCCCCGGCGCGGCTTGATCCGGTTCCCGAGAAGCGTTCCCCACGGGCAGCCTGGCCCGAGGGACTCTTCCAGAATAAAACATTTCTTTGTGGGAGGTATTTTTATGCTTCGCATCCAGTATCTTGATAAAGACCGTTTCATGCAGCAGGTAGCCGCCAGCCGCGGCAGTGTGCTCCTGCACCTGGACAATGGCGAGACCTGCGACCTGAAAAAGGACAACGCCGCCACCGAGCTGTTCCAGATGATGGACGCTCCCTCCAAGGGCTTTGACATCTCTGTCACCGACCCTGCTGATGTCACCGGCTTCCTGCACTACATGCTCGAGGCCGGCCGCAGAGATCGCGCCGCCTGCTGACCCTTCGACATTCTCCTTTTTTCGCATATTACAGCAATGTAAAACGCCCGCTCCGGGGTCAGAAGCCGGAACGGGCGTTTTACGTTTGTTCTGTTACAGGATGCACCGGCTGATGGCCCGTGCCACCGCCAGCAGCTCATCCTGCCCGATGAAGCCGAACTTTGCCTCGTGCTCATCCGCAAAGCAGACCGTCAGCTCCGAGGTCTGCAGCGGGTCACCGAAGCCTGCCGTCTTGATGCCGTAATGCAGGATCTTGCGGTAGGGCAGCACAAAGATCTCCTGCCGGGTACCGGTCATCCCCTGCATATCCACCATAAAAATGCGGTGGGTGGTGAACACAGCCTGATCGCGCACGGTCTTGTAAGCCCCCACGATCTGCTCACCGTCCAGCAGCAGCTCCTGCACATTTTTGCAGATCTCCTTTTCCTTGATGCGGATGAGGTTCTGCATCGGCTTGTCCCGAAATTCCATAACACACTCCCCTTTCGGCTTGTCCGGATGTTTGGTCAGCCCCATTGTAGCATCTCAGGCGGCGGTTGACAAGCCTTTGCACTCCCTCTCGCCTTTTTGTTCCGGATGTGCTATACTGGGCAGGAACATCACAATCACCCGGGAAATGAGGTTTTGACCCATGGAGATCATCATCCATCAGGCAATTTTGCATGTGCTGGACACCACGCTGGACGCGCCGGTGCTCAGCGGCGGCGGCATGGAGCTGACTGCCGAAAAGACCGCCTACCTACAGAATCATATCGAAAAGCTGCTGGCCAGCGATGAGATCCGCCAGTGCCGCCCCCTGCCGGATTCGGCTTTCCGGAACGAGCTGGAGCACAATCAGGATTTCATTGATCTGTCCTGCCGCATTGCGGGGGTGCTGTTCGATTACATGCACGCCCACACCACCATCCCCGGGGCGGACCTGGCCGTGGTGGATTTCACCCGGGACGGCGCGCCCTGGCTGGGCATCCTCAAGCTGAACTATAAAAACGGCTACACCCACTACACCGAGACCGTGGAGGGTGCCCCGGTCAACTCCATCATCCAGCAGCGGGCCTGCCTGCCCACCCAGAGCGGCAAGGTGGAGGAGGGTGCGCTTGTCAACCTGACAGACTACTCCATGCGCCTGCTGGAAAAGAAATACGACATCGACGGCCACAAGGAGTTCTACCTCTCCTCTGTTGTGTTCCAGTATACCCAGGCCGAGCCCGAGAAAAAGAAGCTGCAGGCCATTCAGGAGGCCGCCGCACAGGCTGTGAAGGATGCCTATGAGGATGAGCCCCATGCCGACGCGCAGGTGGCCATGCTCATTGCCAACCAGGCTGCCGACAACGACAATCAGGTATCGGTAGAGCAGGTGCGCCAGCAGCTGGCCGAGGAATATCCGCTGGCCGCTGTGCCCTTTGATGACTATGTGGAAAAGAGCGAGGTGCTGGAAGAGGCCGCTGCTCCTGTCACCGTGACCCCTGCCCGCATCCGCCGGATGGAGAGCCGGAGCATTCGCACCGCCAACGGCATCGAGGTCAAGATTCCCACCGAGCTGCTGAACTCCGATTCCGAGCTGGAGTTCCTCCATGATCCGGACGGCAGCGTTTCCTTGCTCATCAAAAATGTGATCCTGTAAGCCGCCGCAGATGGCGTTTTTCCTCTCTGCGCGCTGGTGCTCACCGCCCTGATGTAACAGATCACCAAAAAAGCCTCAGCCCTTTGAGATCGGGCTGAGGCTTTTTTCATCCGCATTTTCAGCGGTTTTTGCGCTTGTTCCGGTACATATCCCGGTCGGCAGCATGGTAGACTGCGATATAATCAAAGGGGCCTTCTGTCACGGTGTGATATCCAAAGGCAACATCCAGCTTGAGGCGGTCGTCGCTCTGGCGGGCCAGCTCCCCGTGCAGCCTCTCGATCAGCTGTTCGGCCTCTTCTGCAGAGAAGTGGTTGCAGGCAATGAGGAATTCATCGCCGCCCATCCGCAGGGCCACACTTTCCGGCGGCAGGTTTTCCCGGATCACCCGGCCCACCCGCTTGAGCAGCAGGTCGCCGTACTCGTGGCCGTAGGCATCATTCACACGCTTCAGGTAGTTACAGTCGCCCATAATGATCGTGATGGGCATGATGGCTCCCTTCAGCTGCTCTGCACCCTTTACCTTCAGGTAGTTGCGGTTATACAGACCGGTCAGTTCATCGTGAACGGCCCAGTTCTCGGCCTGTTTTTCCAGCCGCACCCGTTCGGTGATATCACCAATAAGCCCCACGATGCCGATGATCTTTCCCTCCAGCACAACGGGGTTCTTTTTGATCTGATAGTATGCCGTCCCATCCTTCCGGGGCACCTCGGTGATATAGCCGGTTCCCTTGCCGGTGGCAAGCACCTTCTGGTCCTGCTCATAATAAAAGCGGGCCTGTTCCTCGTTGTCCCAGATCTCCAGATCTGTCTTGCCCAGCACATCCTCTTCCTGCCCTTCTCCGTAGGGGAAGAAAGTCCTAACGTCCGAAATAAAAAGATAACGGCATTCCGTATCCTTGAAAAAGAGGTTCGCCGGTGTACTGCGCAGAAAGGTCATCACTTCTTCGTAGCCGATCGCATCGATCCACTGCATCCTGTGGCCCCTCCTTTCCATTTCTCTTTTTTATTATTTTACCACATTCTATTATACGAGCGATGCACCTGTTTTGCAAGTGTCAGTTGCGTTTCCTCAACGATCCGGAAGCGGACGACTCCACCCCCGGTGCAGACAGAAAGGCCGCTGACCCATCTCAGGTCAGCGGCCTTTCTGTCTGTGCTTATTCGGCTGCGTTCAGCTGCGCCTTGTGGTATTGCAGGGTGTACAGCTGGTAGTAGCGGCCATGCCGGGCCAGCAGCTGCTGGTGGGTGCCCTGCTCCAGAATTTTACCGTGGGACAGCACGATGATGTTGTCCGCATGCTGGATGGTGGACAGCCGGTGGGCCACAATGAGCATGGTGCCCACGGTGCGCATCTTTTCCAGCGAATCCTGAATCAACAGCTCCGTCTCGGTGTCGATGTTGGCGGTAGCTTCGTCCAGGATCATCACGCTGGGTTTGTGGATGATGGTGCGGGCAAAACTGAGCAGCTGCCGCTGCCCAGCGGAAAAGTTGTTGCCGCGCTCACGCACCTCTTCGTCCAGCCCGTGGTCCAGCTTGTTGATGAACTTGTCGGCGTTGACGTAGCGGCAGACCTCCATGATCTCGCTGTCGGGGATACCCTCTTCCCGCAGGACGATGTTGGAGCGGATGGTGCCCGAGAACAGGAACACATCCTGCAGCATCTGGCCGAAGTGCCTGCGCAGGGAGGAGATCCTGATCTTGCGGATGTCGATGCCGTCGATCAGGATCTGGCCCTTCTGGAACTCGTAGTTCCGGCAGATCAGGGAGAGGATGGTGCTCTTGCCGGAGCCGGTGGAACCCACAAAGGCCACCGTCTGGCGGGCATCCACATGGAAGGAAACGCCCTGCAGCACCCACTCGCCGGGAACGTAGCTGAACCACACGTCCCGGAACTCGATCTCGCCCTTCACCTCGTCCAGCTCAATGGCATCGGGGGCATCCTGCATCCTGGGCTGGATGTCCATGATGGAGAACACCTTCTCTGCCGATGCCAGCGCCGACTGCAGCCAATTGAACTGCTCCGCCAGATTCTGGATGGGGGTGAAGAACTTGGAGATATACATATAAAAGGTGACGATGGTACCGCTGGAAATGGTCTGACCCAGAAAGCTGACATTGTTCAGGTGACCCATGCCGCCCAGATAGAACAGGCACAGGATCGAGCTGACATAGAGCATATACACCAGCGGACGGAATACGCTGAACACGAAGATCTGCTCCTGATTGGCCCGGGCCAGCTTCTGGCTCTTTTTGCGGAAATCCTCCATCTTCTCGTCCTCCCGGCCAAAGATCTGGGTGACCTTGATGCCGGACAGGTTTTCGGACAGATAGGTATTGATATCGGTGGTCGCGTTCTTGAGCTTGCGGTTGGCGCGGCGGGAGAATTTGCGGAAGATGACCGTGAAGATCACGATGAAGGGCACAAAGCAGAGCACCATCAACGTCAGCTCGTAGTTCAGGCAGAGCATGGCCACCAGAATGCCCAGAATGACAAAGCTGTTCTTGGTCAGCTGAACCAAGAGGTTGGTGAACATCATGGAGATGGCGTTGGTATCGTTGGTCACACGGGTGACCAGCTTGCCCACCGGGATCTCGTTGAGCTGCTCGTGTGCCAAAGATTCAATGTGGCTGAACAGATCCTCGCGCAGATCGGAGATGATGCGCTGGCCCACCCGCTGCAGGATCACGGCCTGCAGGTAGGTGCTGCCCATAGAGAACACCAGCACGCCTGCATACACTGACACGCCCAGGAAGAGGGCGCGGAGTTCAAACTCCCCGGCCACCAGCTCCTCGATGCGGCCCACGATGAGGGGTGAAATGATATCGTAGGCAATGGAGAAGAGCATCAGCAGGCCCACAATGAGGAATTTGCTCAGGTAGGGCCGGGCATAGCGGGCAAGGCGGCGCATGATCTCGCCGTCCTCCATGTTGCGCTCAAAGCCCATGGCGGTCTTTTTGTCCTTGACGGCGGCATAGGCTGCCACCAGCAGGGCGGTGATCACGCCGATGACAGCGCCCACCAGAACCAACGGATTCAGATGCATCATGCGTTTTCGCCTCCCTTCGTCTCATCCTCCAGCCGCTGCAGATCGACCATCCGGCGGTACTCCGGGCAGGAAGCATACAGCTGATCGTGGGGGCCGACGGCTTCCACCCGGCCCTCGTTGAGGAAGATGATCTTGTCCAGCCGCTCCACCGTGGAAATGCGGTGGGCAATGAGCAGGGTGGTCTTGCCTGCCCGGCTGTTCTTGAGGTTGTCCAGAATGATCTTCTCAGTGCTGGTATCCACCGCCGAGACGGAGTCGTCCAGGATCAGGATGGGTGCGTCCTTGAGCAGGGCGCGGGCGATGGAGATGCGCTGCTTCTGACCGCCGGACACCGTCACGCCGCGCTCGCCCAGAACGGTCTCGTAGCCGTCCTTGAAATCCACGATATTATCCCGCACATCGGCCATGCTTGCCGCCCGCTCGATGTCCTCGGGGGTGGCATCGTCCACACCAAAGGCAATGTTGTGGGCGATGGTGTCCGAGAACAGGAAATTATCCTGCGGAACGTAGGCACAGGCATTGCGCACCGAGTGGATGGAGAGGCTGTTCACATCCCTGCCGTCCACGAACAGGGTTCCGTCCGGCACATTATAGGTGCGCAGCAGCAGGTCCACCAGGGCGGTCTTGCCCGCACCGGTCTTGCCCACGATGCCCACGCTCTCGCCGGGCGCAATGGTAAAGGAGATATCCCGCAGCACATCGTACTCGCCGTCCGGGTAGCGGAAGTTCAGGTGGCGGAACTCGATGCCGCCTTTGGGGTCGGTCAGGTCGGCCACGCCGGGGCGGTCGGCCACGTCGATGGGGGCATCCAGCAGCTCGGTGATGCGGTTCAGGGAGGCCCTGCCGCGGCTGGTCTTTTCAATCAGCATGGACACAGCCATGATGGGCCAGACGATGGCCTCAAAGTAGCCGATGTACTCCACCAGCTGGCCGGCGTTGAATCGGCCCTGATAGACCAGATAACCGCCGTAACCCAGAATGATGCAGATCACGGACTCCACGAACAGGGTCACCAGCACCTCCAGCAGGGTGGCGATCTTCGTATAGGTCACGTTGATCTCCTCGTTTTCCTTGTTCAGCTTCCGGAAGGCCTGCAGTTCCTTGTATTCCTTGACAAAGGCCTTGATGACCGCAATGCCGGAAAAGTTCTCCTGCGCGAAATCGGAAAGGCCGGAGAAGGCCTCCTGCCGCTCCTCCCAGCGCCGGGTCATCACCTTGCTCATCTGGGTGCCGATGGCAAACATGATCAGGGCCGGGATCAGGGCCAGCAGGGTCAGCCGCACGTCCATGGTCCACATCTTATAAAGGGCCAGCAGACCCAGGGTCAGCGCGTCGAAGAACATCAGCACACCGTCACCAAAGCACTCCTGAATGGTGTCCAGGTCGTTGGTGTACAGGCTCATCAGGTTGCCGACCTTGTTCACCTGATAGTACTGCTGGGACAGCCTGCGGCTGTGGTCGAACATCCGCTCCCGCAGGTCTGCCGCGACCCGCACCGCCGAGCCGAAGAAACAGATGCGCCACAAAAAGCGCCCAACGACCATCAACACCACGATCCAGATCATGGGCAGGCAGATGTGCTGCAACAGCACCTCCTTGGTAAAGAGCAGCGTCTCACCGTTCACCACCACCTGGCCAAGGTTCACCCCGTTGATGACCAGCCGGTAGAGCTGGGGGATCAAAAGCTGGATGTAATCCACCGTCAGCAGGGCGGCAAGGCCCAGCAGCAGTACGGGAGCATGCTTGAGGTAATACCGGTTGATGTACTTGCCGAATATCACTGCGTTTTTCCCTCCTTTTCCAATTCCAAAAAAGCTTTCAACGTACAAAAAAGCCGCTGCATCACACGACGAATCATGTTTTGCAGTGGCTTGTTTGTCTGGAGCGGCCGACGAGGCTCGAACTCGCTACCTCCACCTTGGCAAGGTGGCGCTC
>OGFD01000333.1_pt1 | contig 34328 bp, 31 predicted proteins | sample 1570851 | NCBI WGS metagenome assembly OGFD01 (sample SAMEA2582077, study PRJEB24529) | metagenome | biome: Human gut stool | place: China | collected 2011
CCAAGGTAGGCAAGGACATCCGCTTGTATGAATGCAAGAACTGCGTGGTTCATGCAGCCGACGAAAGCAAGGTGGTAGTTCAAGGCTTGGATGGCTATATTGTAGCCGAGAAGAATGGACAACTGCTTGTCTGTTCTTTGAAAGAGGAACAGAGAATTAAGGAATTTAACGAATAACTATTTTGACCTGTTTGAAATATGCTAAAGTTATATAGCATACAATAAATAGTAAAATAACACTATTTTATGATATGAATTTTAAATGTTTAAAATATTTTAAGAAACAATGAAATACTTATTAGCAGCTATTGATATAGATGGTACATTGTCAAATTCCAATAAGGAATTGAGTGGATATACAGTATCAACAATCATTAAAGCCCAAAAACGAGGCATGAGAATAGTTATAGCATCAGGAAGACCTACAAGAGGATTGGCATATTACGCAGATTTGCTACAGATATATGATTATGGTGGATTTGTTATGGCCTATAATGGTGGGCAGATTACAGATTGGTCTACAAATAAGTGCATTTTTAATAACGCATTATCGAAAGAATCAATCAATAAGGCTATACAATTGGCACGTAATACAAATACTACTATAATAGCTTATAGTGATTCGGAAATTTTAACAGAAACACCTGCAGATGAGTATATTTCAAGGTTGTCAAGAAATAATCGTATGCCAATATGTGGTGTTGATGATTTTTTAGAGACTGCATTAAATATGAATCCTGCCCCAGTTAAATTGTTGTTGTCTTGTTCTCCAAACGAAATAGAATCAAAGGTTTTGCACTTTAAAAAAGAACTTGCGGGTTTTATGGATGTATTTAGAAGTGCAGATACATTTATAGAATTAGTACCTAAAGGTATAGATAAAGGTAGTTCTTTAGCCTATCTTTCATCTCATTTGAATATCCATCCTGATCAAATCATTGCATTCGGTGATGAATCTAATGATATTTCTATGCTTAGATTTGTTGGCATGGGTGTCGCTGTAGTAAATGCAACAGAGCCAGCAAAGGCAGCAGCAGATTTAATCACGAAATCGAATAATGAAGATGGCGTTGCTCATGTATTAGATTTGATGTTATAGGTGAGTTTGTACAGTTTATTCTATTGAGTATTTTCGAAATGTTTATTTTCTCATATTTGTAAAAATAAATATAATCAAGGTGTGTTTGAATAATAAAGGCATATACTTGATATTAATGTTTTATAAAATTTAATTTTGTTTTTTTATGAAAGTAGCAGCACTTTTAACCGGACGCGGTAATAATACGTTGAAGGACAAAAATGTTCTTCCTGTGTTGGGTAGACCTTTGTGTCAATATCCTGCCATGGCAGCAAAGAACTGCGAGTTGATTACAGATTTTTATGTTAGCAGCGATGATGAAAAGATTCTCAAAGCTGCAGAGGACTGTGGATACAAGCGTATCGTGAGACCTGCAGAATTGGCTCTGCCTACTGCACAGCATATTGATGCAATTACACATGCATTAGGAGTTATGAAAAATGATGGTTGTGAACCTGACATTCTTGTTGTTATTCTTGCAAATAATGCAATTACTAAAACTGAATGGATTGAAGAATCTATAAAGAATTTGATTAATGATCCTGAACTTTCGGCTTCATGTCCAGTTATGTTAGAACAAGATCATCATCCATTCCGTTGTAAATGTCTTCGAGAAGATGGATGCCTAGGAACGTGGTTTGATTTTAAAGGGCTTAATGTTTCTACTAATCGTCAAGATTTGCCTATGAATTTTGTATTTTGTCATAATTTCTGGACTCTTAACTTGAAAAAATCACTATATAGTGATGTTCCAGGGCAGCAGCCTTGGACATTTATGGGCAATTATGTGAAACCAGTAATTGTTAAAGAAAGTTTTGATGTTCATGATATGGAAGATATTATTAGAACAGAGAAATGGTTAACAGCTGAGGGGATAAAATAATAAAGACAGCAGCAATGGATGTAAAAACATAGAGAGTATTTTACTCTGTTGACTGCTGCCTACCATTTTAGAATTCAACTTGTTGATACATTTAAAAATATTTTAAATTGATATGAAGAAGATTTTAGTTACACAAACATCTATGCCTCCTTATGAGGAGTACATTCGAGAGATTAAGGATATTTGGGATAGTCATTGGCTTACCAATATGGGACCAAAGCATAATGAACTGGAAAGTAGATTAAAGGAATATTGTGGAGTTGATAATATTTCACTTTTTACTAATGGACATAATGCTTTAGAATTGTGTATTCAAGCAATGAATTTGAGTGGTGAAGTTATAACAACCCCTTTTACATTTGCATCAACAACACATGCTATTGTTCGTAATGGATTGACGCCTGTTTTTTGCGATGTAAATCCAATAGATTATACTATTGATACTACGAAGATTGAGTCTTTAATTACAGATAAGACATCGGCGATTGTACCTGTTCATGTTTATGGTCATGTTTGCAATGTCGAAGAAATTGAGCGTATTGCTAAGAAGTATGGCTTAAAGGTTATTTATGATGCAGCTCATGTGTTTGGTGTGCGATATAAGGGACAAGGCATTGGTAATTTTGGTGATGCTTCCATGTTTAGCTTTCATGCTACTAAAGTCTATAATACAATTGAAGGAGGTGCTGTCTGCTATCATGATAAGGAATTGGGGCATGAACTTTACAAACTTCGTGATTTTGGAATAAAAGATGCTGAAACCATTGATGGCGTTGGGTCTAATGCCAAAATGAATGAGTTTGTTGCTGCAATGGGATTGTGTAATCTCCGTCATGTAGATGGTGAAATTGCTAAACGTAAAAAAGTTGTAGAATGCTATCGACAGTGCCTTGCAAATGTCGATGGTATTCAGTTACCTCCAGTTCAAGAGAATGTACAGTCTAATTATGCGTATTTCCCAATTGTTATAGATGAAAAGAAGTTTGGATATACTAGAAATGAAGTATGTGATGTGTTGGCTGAAAATAATATTTTTGCAAGAAAGTATTTTTATCCATTAACTAATGCATTTGATGCCTATCATGGTAAATTTGATCCAAATTCTACTCCTGTTGCTTTGCATATTAGTAAGCGTGTTCTGACAATTCCGTTATTTGCAGATCTTCCTTTGGAGGATGTTGAAAGAATTAGCAATGTTATAAAATCCTTACAGAACTGATATAGTAAATGAGCGAAACATCTGATAAGCGAATAGTTAAAAATACATTTTTCGTGTATTTGCGACTATTCGTTGTTACTGTAATTTCTCTTGTATCTACAAGATTCGTCTTACAAGCCTTAGGAGCTTCAGATTTCGGCTTGTATAATATTGTAGGAAGTATCATAACCATGCTAAATATTGTTAGCGTAGCGATGTGCACAACTACACGTAGATTCTTGAATGTAGAGATGGGAAAGCCGAATGGCAATTTGAATAAAATATTTAATCTGTGTCTGGCGCAACACATTGTCTTGGCATTCATTTTATTAATAATAGCAGAATCACTAGGTTTATGGTATATTCATAATTACCTAAATGTAAGCCCTGATAAGATAAATGATGCGTATTATGTATTTCATATTTCAACGATTGTTGCATGTATTGGTATAGTTAATGTGCCATATCAAAGTGTTATTGAAGCTTATGAGAAATTCTCGACGACAGCAAAGGTTGATATTATTATAGCGATAATTAAATTGCTGTTAATACTGTCTTTGCTGATTTATGATGGGAACAAACTTAGATACTATGCAATTATAATGTGTGTGACATCACTTTGTTCTTTTCTGTTGTTTCATGGAGCTACATATAAAATTGTGCCGCAAACAGTTAAACTAAGATGGTATTTCGATAAGCATATTCATAAGAAAATAGTAGTTTTTAATGCTTATACTGCTTTAGGTGCATTTTCTTATTTGGCAAAATCACAAGGCGTTTCATTGCTAATCAATGCTTTCTTTGGAACTATAGTGAATGCTGCTTTTGCAATAGGATATCAGATTCAAAATTTTGTGAATTTACTAATTAATAATCTTTCCAGAGCTGCTGCTCCTCAGATTACCCAAAATTTTGGCTCTGGTAATTACGGTAAATCATTAAGAATATGTTCTGCAGTCAATAAGTATACGATTATAATCATGGGAGTTATTTTCTTTACATTGCAAATGTGCTTGAAAGACTTGATGAATATTTGGCTGGTAAAAATACCTGAAGGCGCTATTTTGTATACACGTTGGATTTTATTATTCATTCTGATTAATTCTTTTTCTTCTAGTATACCTGCTTTGATTCAAGCCTCTGGTAATATAAGGAATATACAATTGGTTGAAAGTTTTTTCGAACTTATACCTTTGCCTATTTCTTATATATTTTTCAAAATGGGATATGCTCCACAATATATATTGATATTTAATTGTATATCATCGTTTATGTATCGTGTAATATCTTTATTTATGATGAAAACAGTGATGAAGTTTAATATTCTTGCTTTTGTGTTAAGTTCTTATTTGCCAGCAATGAAATCTTTGCTTTGTATGGCTATAGTATATTGGGGTATTTCGCTACTTCATGTTAATAGTTTTATCTTGGCTATGATTATTCTTGTATTTTCTATTGCTGTGTCTTATTTTATATCTTTAACAAAGAGCGAAAAAGAATATGTTATATCATTATTAAAGACAAAATTTAAATAAATATTATGAACTATTATCCAGTAATTATACCTACGCTATGTAGATATGAACATTTAAAAAGATGTGTAGATTCTTTAGCACAGAATACTCATGCAGATAAAACTGAATTGATTATAAGTTTGGATTATCCTGCAAAGGAGTCGCATAGAGAAGGATATGAGAAGATTCTTACTTATATTGATTCTATTAAAGGTTTTAAGAAAGTGACTTGTTTAAAACAAGATCATAATGTTGGTGTTTGGGATAATCTTATGTTATTATTTGATTATGCCTATACATATTATGATGCAGTAATATTTACTGAGGATGATAATGAATTTTCGCCTTGTTTCTTGGATTACATGGATAAGGCATTGGATAAATATTGGAAAGAGGATAAAGTCACAGGTATTTGTGGTTATCTTCCAATTTATTATGGAAACAACTATAATAAGGAATTCTTTACGTTGCAGTCTTCTTCATGGGGATGGGGTCAATGGAAGCATAAGAGTCAATTAAATGATTTAAGTCTTAGCAAATTAATAGCGCTTTTAAAATCCCCCAAAAATGCGTTGAGAATATTCTTGCATAGTCCTAGAACTTTCTATCAAGTGTTAGATATGATAGAACAAAGAGCTATTTGGGAAGATGTATATTTTACTTGTTTGAATATTCTAAATGAGACTTACCAACTTAGACCATATAAAAGTTTAGTCCGTAATTGGGGTATGGATGGTTCTGGAACTCACTGTGGAAGAAATGAAAAAACTATGAATATCTTTAAAAGTTGTGATTTGGTAGATTCAAATTATGTAGAGCTAAATGAGATCAATATAAAATGTTCTTTTCGAACTAAAATGCAAATTTTTGGATATTTTGCACATACCTGGAGAGAGGGTTTACACTTGATGTTAAATCTTCCCAAAAAGGTAATTAAATTCTACTTTTAATAAATCTTCCAATTAATTTAAAGTAGTTAATGAAATTTGTTTAATGAAAACGATATATTGGTAGATTCTAAGAATCCACTATTAGGATTTTTATAGTAATTTATTAATTGATATTTATTAAGTGTTATGGCAGGAAATCCATTTGTTTTACCTAAATTGGGGTATTTTAGTTGGGATGAAATTCTGAGAAGTTATTTACTTTCCTCAAAGTGTAATAATTATCAATACCCCAACAAAAAATTGGTCAGAATTATTTATTATGCTTTCTTTTCATCTGAAAAATCATGGAGGTTGAGATTAACGAAAGATGCTGATATTTTATTTATTGGCTCTCTTTTAGATAGGGAAAGTAATATGAAGCGTTTTTTGTCTGTAGCAGATATGAAAAAATCAGATTATATTTGTTGTTCAGGACATAATCGTTTCTTCTCACTTTTTAAAGGATTGAGAATGTTATTCTTTCTTTTTCCTTGTTGGTTCTTTATTTTATTAAACAAAGGTTTTAAAATAAAAGATTTGGTTCCTATTATCATAATATTAAAAAATATTTCAGATTTGCAGGATGCTAGTAAAGTGATAAATACTTGTTTAGATAAATATAAATTGCTGGTTTGTTTTTTTGATTCTCGTCCAGAGGAATCGTATTTTGTTCATTTATTTAAGAAAAAAAGAATTCCAACAGCAACTTTAATGCATGGACAATTTAATGCGGGCAGAGAGAATATTGTAGAGAATTGTGGATTAGAATTTAAAAGTTCCTATTCTGATTATTTTTTGTGCTGGAATAATTTTACAGTTGAAGAGGCCATAAAGGAAGGCTTGAAGAAAGATAGACTTATTGTTCTTGGTATAATTAGTTATATTAATCAAACTTTCAAAAAATGTTTGGTGCCAAATAATAAGACTTTTGGTGTCGTTCTAAGTCATCCAACTTTTGAAACAGAGAATATTGCACTGATTAATGCAGCAAATACGTTGGCAAATAAAACTGGTCTGAATTTTGTGCTTAAACTCCATCCTAATTATGATGAACATTATTTTGATGATTTAGTCTCTAAAGAATTTTATAAAGGTTGTGTCGAAAAAGGTATTTCTATGTACGATTATGCAAATATGGTTGATTTTTCTATCGTAGGAAGTTCTTCGGTTTTTGTTGAGCTTATATATCTCTATCATAATATTATAAGATATTCCAGTGGAAGAAATGACGACAAGTTTAGAGATATCAAAATCGGTAGCTATTTTTCTAAACCTGATCAAATTGTGGATGTCTTTGCAAAAGGATTTGATTCGGAAGAGAAGGAGAAATTATTTTACTATATGTGTTCTGTTAAAAATATCTATAAATCATATCTTAACTTCTTTAATGGTACAATTACTCTTTAGTTTTATCAGAAGAGTCCAAAGGAAATTAACAACTCTTTTTTGGATTCATTTAAATAGAGTTCATCTTAAGTTAGTCCTAGAAAACAAATTGGGTAAAAATGCGAGAGTTTGTAATCATGTTTATTTAAACATGCATAAAAAATCTCAAGTTAGTATTGGCGATAATTTTAGTTTTAATTCTGGTAATAATATCAATCCCTTATGTAGGAATATTAAAGGAAGTATTACTGCAGAAAGAGAAAATACTATCATATGTATAGGGAATAACGTTGGCATTTCTAGTTCATGTATTTGGGCTAAAGAAAAGATTATTATAGGAAATTCCGTAAATATTGGTGGTGATTGTATTATTATGGACTCAGATGCTCATACTTTAGATTGGCGTGTTAGGGATTCTGGGGAATTTTATTCTAAGAAAGAAACACTTGATACGCACTTAGCAAAGTGTTCACCAATACAAATAGAGGATCATGTTTTAATAGGAACAAGATGTATTATTCTTAAAGGTGTAACAATAGGATGTCATTCTATTATTGCAGCGGGAAGTGTTGTCACCAAAGATATACCTGCAAACGTAATTGCGGGTGGAAATCCATGCAAAATAATAAGAGAAATTAAATAGTTATGCGAAATTTTATTTTTTCTGACATAAACATTTGGTATTTTATTCTAAGGCTAGCTTTACTTTTGGTAGCCATTATAAATGGGCAAAAAATTGCTATTCAAAATAAAACAACACTTTTGAAGTTTTGGCCTACCATATTATCCTATACATTGGTGTCAGGCTTAAGATGGGGGCGACCATATGATTATAATGTATATTATTATGTGTATAATGATATTATTTCTGGATATGGTAGAACAGATAACGAGCCATTATTTACTTTGTTGGTAAAAATTGCTGGAGCTATGGGCTGTGATTGGCAAGGCTTTGTTATATTCATGAGTTTTGTTCTTGTTACTAGTGGATGCTATTTCTTGAAATCTTATCCGCAATATCTTACCCTCTCCTTGCCTTTGTTCTGTTTAAGTTTAACTTTTGCAGAGAATGTTATGAGATGGTATCTTGGCTATTCATTTGTCCTCATAGGATTGTCTTTTCTTATGTTGCAAAATGATTATAAGAAATTTATTGTTTTTTCGCTGCTAGGATTTTTCATTCATTATGGTTTGCTGATAAACATTATATTGTTGCTATTAATTTGTTTAATTCGAAAACCTCTAAATCCTAGAGTGGCATTTATAATTTACGTATGTGTTTTGCTGTTCTTCTCTATATCGGTTTTTAGTCAATTGGCTAACGTTGTTTCTAAAATTAATATTGGAACACGATTCTTGTCTTATCAGGAAAATGCCCAAATGTGGCTTGATGCCGATATGCAGCAATCTACAGGTCAAACAGGGGTATTTACTTTCGTAGAAAATCTTTTTTTCTTCTATGGGGGGTATAAGCTGTGTAATAAGTCACCCAAGTTTATAAAAATGTATAATATTGCTGTAATAGCTTGTATTTTTTATCCTATTGCAATGCAATTGGAACTCTTGATACGAATTAATTCAGTTCTATATATGTTTAAGTATATTGTAATGGGATTCTTATTAAAAGATATTTTGCTAAATAAGTCTTATTATCCAAATTATTATTTGAACTTGGTTGTTGTATTCTGTATTTATTACTTTTATTCATTGGTTTTCCATGATGCATTTATGATAGGAAGTGAACATTATTTTATTTGGGATGCAGATGGAAGAAAAACATTAGGACTTTAAAATATATGGTATCAATAATAATAGCCACATATAATGCAGAATCTGTTATAGAGACTGCATTGAAAAGTGTTTGTAATCAAAATTTTAGTGATTGGGAGTGTATTGTCGTAGATGGTCTTTCTAAAGATAATACTCTTGGTATCGTCAAACAATATCAGGCAAAAGATAATAGAATCAAAGTCTTTTCTGAAAAAGACAAGGGGGTTTATGACGCCTTTAATAAAGGCTGGAAGTACGCCACCGGAGAATGGGTTTATTATCTTGGTGCTGATGACGAATTGTTACCTAATGCTTTCAGAGAACTTTTTGTGCATAACTATGATGATTATGACATTGTTTATGGCAATATTTTCCGCAAGTTCTCTGAAAAATGGATAGACCATAAGATAGCGAAAGATCCTTCTATCCTAAAGAAATCTTTCTTTGGTAGTCACCAAGGGATGATAATGAAGAAAAGTGTAATTGAAAAACTTGGTGGTTTTTCTCTGAAATACCGATTGAAGGCTGATTTTGCCTTAGTTCAAAAGGCATATCTTATGGGATATAATTTTAAAAAGACACCAATAGATTTTGCAGTCTTTTCTACTGGAGGATTAACTTATACCAAGTTTAAAATATGGGATTGGGAAAAGTATCAAATTTTAAAAGATAATCGTGCTTGTTCTTTCCCTTCTCTTGTTGTTTTTGAGCAGGCATTGAGATTGTTGGCACGCAAATTTTATTTTGCGATTAAAGGTAAAATTAAAAAGTAAGGTATGAATTTACTGTTTATAAATTCTGCTTCTAAAGTTTTTCATGGTGAAGATGGAGCATTGTATCTAAATCCTCATATCACTAATAATGGCTTTAGACAGTATAGGTCACTTTGTGATCATTTCACAATGTTGATAAGGGATTGTGGAACACTTCGACATGAGGATTTAGACAAGTTTGAAAAGTTTGACTCTTCAATCGGACGACTTATTCCTTATCCTAACATTTATAGTATCAAAGGGTATTTTGATATAGTTAAACAGATGCGTCTACGTCAACTCATCAAGCATGAGGTAATGAAAGCAGATAGGGTTATTTGTGGCTCGCAAGCTGGAGAGGTTATTGATTTGACGGTAAAATATTGTAAGAAGTATAATAAACCTTATATGATTTATTGTCTTGGTATGGTATTTGAGGGGCAATGGTTTCATAGTTTGAAAGGAAAACTTGTAGCCTATCCACGTGAGTATAGTTGTAAAAGACTCTTTAAGGATGCGCCTTATGCTATTTATGTAACTAAAGATGCATGTCAAAAACGTTATCCTTGCTTTGGCAAGACATTAGGATGTTCTGATGTTGAGATTCAAAAACCTAATGAAATGGTTTTGCAAAATAGATTAAAAAAAATTCAGAACACAAAACGAACTATTGTATTTGGAACAGCTGCATATTTGGATGTAAAATGGAAAGGGCATCATTTAATGCTAAATGCCATTGCCATGTTGAAGTCAAAAGGTATCAATGTTCAATATCAAATGGTTGGTCTCGGTACCGGAGCTAAAATTAAGTCATTGGCAGAGAAGTTAGGCATTTCTGATAATATCAAAATTCTAGGAGGAAAGAAACATAATGAGATGTTTGATTGGTATGATCAAATAGATGTATATGTACAACCTAGCTATCAAGAGGGGCTTTGTCGTTCTATTGTAGAAGCGATGAGTAGAGCGTGTCCTGTTATCTGTTCCAATGCTGGAGGCAATTATGAATTGATAGATTCTAATTATATCTTTCCGGTAGGAGATGCGAAGACACTTGCAGAAAAGATAGAACAGGTTTTAAAAGAAAATAACTTTGCCCAAATGGCTAAGCTTAATTTTGAGAAATCCAAAAATTATGATGGAGATAAACTTAATGCTGAAAGATGGGCATTTATTAAAAAATTTATAGACAATGAGTAAAATTGGAATATTAACCTATCATTCAGGTTTTAATTATGGTGCATGCTTGCAAGCTTTTGCATTGCAAACCACTTTGAAAAAGTTTGGATATGATAGTGAAATCATAAATTTTGAGCCAGAGGCTTTTGTTGCAAGTCGTGAAATGTTTAGCCGTAGACCAAGACGACTGAAAGAAGTTATCAAGAACTTAACACGTATTCCTTATTGGAAATCTCTTCATATTAGAGAGAGAATGTTTAATGATTTTACACTGAAGGTGTTAAAGGCTACTCCTCGTTATAAAACTGAGAATGAGGTGATACAACATGCAGAGGAGTATGATTGTATTATCTGCGGAAGTGACCAGATTTGGAATCTATCTAAAACTCATGATGCCCCCGCAGCTAATCCAATCTTCTTTCTAAATTTTCCCAAAAAACAAAGAAGGGTAGCTTATGCAGCTTCATTTGCTTCTTTTATAAAGCAAGCATCTTCTCATGAAGATGAATTCCTTCCATGGCTGAAATTATTTGATTCCGTTTCTGTTCGAGAGCAGGATGGTGTGGAATATGTCAAGTCTAAAGGTATTAATTGTGAACTCGCTTTAGACCCAACTATTCTTTTGGATAAAGAAGATTACGAGCCAATTTGTGCAGAAAGAAAAATCAAAGATAAATATGTATTGATGTTTGGTTGGAATACCAATACAGATTTAGTTGAAGCAGCTAAAATGGTTTCGGCTAGACTTGGGTTGCCTGTTTATAATATTGTGCCACCACCACGCAAAATGTTCTGTGGAATACCTCGCAGACTGGATGTTGGTCCTTGCGAGTTCTTAAGTATGATAAAAAACGCAGAATTTGTTGTTACCAATTCTTTTCATGGTACAGCGTTCTCGACTACTTTTGAAAAGCCTTTCGTTTCTGTTGTGACTGGTAAAGCCGACACTCGCATGTATTCTCTTCTTGACCAATTAGGATTGTCTGATCATTTAGTAACAAAAGATCAGATAAATATTGATAAGATGTTAGTAACAGACTTTAGTTGTGTAAGAGAAAGGAAATCTGCATTAAGAAAGACTTCATTAGACTTTTTGCAAAATTCATTAAAAGGATTATGATCAGCTTTGACTTTGATAAGGATTGTTGCGGTTGTCATGCTTGTATGAATGCCTGTCCTGTTGGTGCTATTAAGATGAAACCTAATAAAGAAGGTTTTTTTATGCCTAACGTGAATATGGATGTTTGCATAAAGTGTGGAAAATGTGAAAAAGTTTGTCCTCATTTAAATACTGCATCCAGTATTGCCACATATTCTTTAGAATCGTTTAAGGATAAGCCTTCTTACTTATATTTTTTGGATAGCAAGGAACGTGAAGAGTCTGCGTCAGGTGGTCTTGTCTTTGCTGCAATGAAGTCATGTCTTGATAATGGAGGTGTTGTTTGTGGTTGTGTGTGGGATGAAAACATGAAGGCGGTTCACATAATAACAGACAAAGAGGGTGATTTGCAAAGAATGCAAAGTTCAAAATATGTTCAAAGTGAAATAGGACGTTGCTATTCAGAGATTAAAGCATATCTGAAACGAGGAAGAAATGTCATCTTTTGCGGAACACCGTGCCAAACTGCAGGCTTGAAATCATTCTTAGGTAGAGTTGATGCAACGAACTTGATTTCTATTTGCGTCATTTGTCATGGAACTCCTTCCCCTTTGGCATGGGAAAAATGGAAACAGGCTCAAGAACATAAGTATAAAGGAAAGTTGGAATATGTGAATATGCGAGATAAGCACAAGAAGGGATATGCCACGACCTGTTGCAAATATGTATATGACGTAAATGGGACGAAGAAAATCGTGGAACGTGCTGCGTATATTGCTGATCCTTATGTTTTTTTGTTTTCTGATAGTTTATATCTGCGAAATTCGTGTTACCATTGCCAATATAAAGCTGATGGAAATGGAGCTGACATAATTGCTGGTGATTTTCATGCTTCAATAAATGAAGCTGGAAAATGGGGATGTTCATCTGTTTTTGCTATGACCCCAAAGGGAGAAGATTATATTAAAACTCTCCCTGGTTATTGTATGATGTCTGATTATAGAAAATTGGCAAGTGTAAACCCGATGCTTTGGAAATCAGAGAAAATGAATCCCCAGAGAGAAGATTTTTTTAAGAAAATCCAGAAAGATATAATTTCGGAAAAAGACTTCACTGATTTTTTGCCTAGGAAATTTTATGTGAAGAAATTGTTGGAGCAAATGGGATTGTTTAATAAAATAAGAAAGTTATTAAAATGAAATCATCAATCATAATAAATGGTCAGTTTACAGCGCGAAGAGTTACTGGACAGGAACGTTTTGCTCTCGAAATCATATTAGAATTAGATAAAATATGCAAGAAGGGTCAATATTCTTTGGTTGTTCCAAAAAATGCTTCCAATATTCCACATTTGAATAATATACCAGTTATCAAATTTGGAAAGGCGAAAGGTTCTTTATGGGAACAGACTTTTTTTGCTTTGTATATGACAACTCATCCAAGAAGCATATCGTTGAATCTTCTTACAATTATGCCTGTTTTTAAACCTGGAATTATTTGTATTCACGACATGAGTTACAGAACTCATCCCGAGTATTGCAAGACATTCTACATGAAGGTTTCTAGATGTTGGCATATATTTCAAGAGGAATTAGCTCGAAGATTCTCACCTTTATTATTTACCGTATCTGAGTATTCTAAGAAACAAATGATGGAAAGTTTAAAGCTACCATCAGATAATATTGTAGTTTTAGGTAATGGGTGGGAACATTTCAAAGAGGTTATAGCTGATAAAACTTTGAAAGAAAGACATCCTGATTGGTTCGCAACTCCGTTCTTCTTTTCTTTGGGCAGTTTGGCTCCAAACAAGAATATTCAATGGATATTAGAGGTTGCAAAGAGACATCCTCAGTATAATTTCTTTATAGGTGGAAAGGCTAATCTTAAAGCGTATGGTACTGATTATAAAGAAGAGGATTATAAGAACGTTAAATTCTTGGGTTATATAAGCGATGGAGAAGTAAAGTATCTTATGGCTCATTGTAAAGCTTTTATATTTCCTTCCTTTTTTGAAGGATTTGGTATTCCGCCTCTGGAAGCAATGAGCGTTGGTGCAAAATGCATCATTGCAAAGGCTAGCTGTTTGCCAGAAATCTTTGGAGAGTCTGCTTATTGGATTGATCCTTATAATACCGATGTAGATTTGGATGAGTTACTTTCTCATGATGTTGCATCTCCAGAAAAAGTATTAAACAAATATACTTTCAAACGTTTTGCAAAAATCATGCACGATACCTTATGTGGATTTTCTTAATATATTCTTCACTGTACTTTTATTATTCTTTTTAGAAGATACTTTTTCGAATTCCTAATCATGAAAAAGTGTTATTTTTCACTAGAATAGATATTATGGATACAATTGATATTTCACAAAACATTCAAGACTTCAAGCAGGTGTTTGAAAATGAGAGTAGAATCATCTTCTCAGCTAAGTTTGGAGATGGTAAATCTTACTTTCTGAATGAGTTCATGAAGAGCTTTATTTTGTTGTGTATTCATGAACCTTTAAGGAAAATCTCGTTGATTGTGTTCTTCTTCTGTTTGTATTCACTTTATTGAAATAATCAATAAAAAATGAAATGTATGATGGAAAAAAATAATAAAATATTTGAAGTCAAGGATATAAAAGAGAATATTCTTGAATTGCATTTCTTTCAAGGTCAGTCAGATTATCTTAAAGAAAATAATATTAAGGAAGATGAACGTAAGAATGCTGTCAAGGCTAAGATTGCGGAGTTCTTCAACATGAAGAATGTATGCTTTCTCTTTGGTGCTGGTACCAGTTGTCCTGCGATTCCAAATATGGCAGGTCTTTATGCAAAAGTTGAAAAGGCTTTGAAAGGCAATTATATGGAAAAACGTTTCGGCAAGATTGCCAAGGCTTGTGACAACAAGTTGGAAGAGATTCTCTCTGTGCTATACTCAGGTAGAGCTTACTATCAAGGTTTTGGTGATGGTTATAAATATAGGGAAGAGAAATGTTCTGACCTTATCAAGTTCATAGAAGAAATTATCTTTAAAAGTATCAATATTGATTTCGCCAAGGGTAAAGCTCCTGAAGTCCTTGAAATTTATAAATCCTTCTATCAAAAGATAGCTTTCCGCAACAAAGATTTATCTCGTATCTGTGTCTTTACCACCAACAATGACCTCTTTAATGAAACGGCAATGGATAATCTGAACATCCATTATGTGAATGGCTTTAGTGGTGGCATCAAGAAGCACTTCAATCCTGCCATGTTCAATTATACCTTTTCCAAGCGTATGGATGTCAGCATCGACAAGTATGAGCCTGTTGAGAACATGGTATATTTTTACAAAATTCATGGCTCTGTGAACTGGATAGATGATGACAAAGATGATTCCAACTTTTTTAGTATCATGGAGAATGCCTATCCTCAATGGTCTAAAGATAAGAATACTCTGATTTATCCTACGCCTACTAAGCAGAACAAAAGTCTTGGTGCTCCATATGTTGATTTGTTTAGAGAGTTTCAGCATCGCTTATTGGAACCTAATACCGTTCTCTTTGTGATGGGCTATGGCTTTAACGACGAGCATGTGAACGACGTTATTTATAGAGCATTGGCTACCAATACGACTTTCAACCTTGTGGTAATCGACCATATAGCCGAGGATAAGCCAATATGCAAAATAGATGATAAACGTATATTCAGACTTTGGGGTGAAGTGGAAAATCCAGATCCTAAAAAAGATAATATTCAAATGCATTACTTTGATTATACTGTAAGAGAATGGATGCCAAACTTGAATGCTTTTGCTCAGGAAGAGAAGATAGTTAAGGACTTTGTCAAAGGTCTCAAAGAAATTAGCAAGAAGGTTTAATAGCACACTAGTTTGTAACCGTTAAAAAGTAAAGCTATGAAGATAGGAAAAATAGTGTCTGTAGAATATGATAAGTTTCGGGTTCGGTTGTTTGCTACAACCAAGCATTCTACTGTATCTATCAATGGGCAGGTTTACTACTTTGGTAACATTGGTAGTTACTTGAAGACGAGCAATGCTACTGGTGACCAAATTTTGTGTGAAGTTAGTGCTATCTTGGATTACAATCAAGAGGGGAAGCAGTTTTCTTCATTTAATCTAGATAGTTCACGTGAGTTTATTGTCAAACCAATAGGTACGATAACTACTACAGGTAAGTTTGCTATGGGTGTAGGAATATTCCCTTCTTTATATAATGATGTGGAGATTGTTACGTTTCAAGATTTGCGGCAAATCCTGTCTTCGCAGATAGAAGAAGATGATGATAAAATCCATCATTCGATAGATATTGGCTATAGCAAGAGTTTGATAAACTACAAAATATCATTGAGTATCAATAGACTTTTCAATATTCATACTGCAGTTTTAGGTAATAGTGGTAGCGGAAAATCTAATACAATCGCTCGAATTTTGCAGGAGGTGTTCCGTAAAGAGAATAACCATGCATATGGCTCCAAGGTTATCTTGTTTGATTCCAATGGAGAATATCCAAAGGCTTTTAGCAGAGAATTGAACGAAGACATTCATGCGATATTTTATAAACCTAATGCGGGTGACGTCGATGAGGGTATAGTTAAGTTTACCTTGCCATATTATCTGATGAACCTTGATGAATGGTTGGCATTTTTGATGGCTTCAGAACGAACTCAAAAGCCTTTTTGGGATAACGTTCTGCAAGAGTGTTATAAGTTCTATCGAATGTTCAACACCAAGGAAGAGAATGTGGTTAAGCAATTTGCTAATTACATTAAATGGAAGACTTGGAAGATATTATCTGAAATTATAGCAAAAGCTGATTCTGATAGTTCAAAGATGACTATTGCTAAGGGGGCAATTCAGAAGATGAAAGATATCTATGAATTGGTTCCTAAGAAAGAAGTACCTAGCGAAGTAGTTGATGATCTGGACAACTTTTTTTCTGTATGTATAGACTTGTGTGTTGTATATTATGGTAATAACAATAATTCCCTTTCTGAAGCTTTGCCTAAATTCATAAAGGATAAAAAAAATGCTCGGTATGTAAGGGTCGATTTTCAAGCTGGGGCTAATGCTCACTATGTGACATCAACTCATCGTGAGAATGATGGTGACGCTTTCGAGCAAATAGATGAAAGGTCTGCCATGAAGATAGACGAAGAAAAATTGAACTCCGGAGATTACTTCGATTACCGTTTTTTGAAAACTGCAGCCGAATTGGTTTTGTTGGAAGAGGAGGCTAAGGGCAATCTGCGTGTCAGAGAGTTCACTTCTACATTAATGACGCGTTTGGATGTTTTTCTCTACAACTCAGAATGTAAGTTTATGAAAGAAACGAATTGTCGTTATGAAAATGAAGATGACTATTTGGCTAAGGTCTTCGGAATTTCAGAAGTATCAAATGAAACTCAACTTATATGCATAGATTCAAGTGAGGTTGGAACAGATGTTCTTGAATTGATGACAAGTGTGGTAAGTCGTATTCTTTTTGATTATCGAAAGAAGCAAAAGGGAGAAAAACGTAGAAAACATCCTGTTCATTTGATATTGGATGAAGCTCATAGGTATATTAGAAAGGATACGGAATATATCATGAGAGAGAACATTTTTGAGAAGATTGCCAGAGAGGGTAGAAAGTATTCTTTATTCTTGATGATTTCATCTCAACGTCCATCGGAGTTATCGCAGACAGTTTTGTCACAATGTGGAAATTATATTGTGCATAGAATACAGAATGAAATAGATATGAACTACATTTATTCGGTTCTTCCTTATTTCTCCTCTGATTATGTCAATAAGATAAAACAGGCTGTGCCTGGTGAAGCTTTGATATTTGGCAACTGTGTGCCTATGCCATTAATGGTAAAAGTAGAACAAGCTTCGCCTGATCCTAATAGTGAAAATTGTAAGATAGATAAGGAATGGTTTACCATTTCTGAAAATTATAATAATCTAAAGTAATAAATATGATACGTGAAATAAATGCATCAGCAATTATTGCATGCCTTGCTATTAAAAGCAAAGAGCCTAAGGTTAGAATAAATATAAAACGAGTTGTAGAAATTGGATGTAAGATAGAACGGAAACATCCTTCAGTCTTTGTGGATACTGACAGATATGCGTTTCATTCATTTGCCAGTATAAGTAAAAAGGCAATTTCTGTAAAAGATGCAGAAATAGTGGTAGATAAGTCAAATCCGTTATTGGCTAATCGTTTGAACCGAATGCTGCCTTCTGAAATAGTTTGCAAATACATTGATGAAATTGTAGGATAAAGTTGGCTTATGAAAAATATACTTGATACGGTACATGGGCATATCCTTTTGCCCGAAGGATATTTGGATAAGATAATTGACACTCCGGAGTTTCAACGTCTTCGTCGTATAGAGCAGTCCCCAATTCGTTCTGTCTATCCGAGTGCAAGACATGACAGGTTTATACACTCGTTAGGTGTATATCATATCGGGCAGATGATAGCAAATCAGCTATATGCAGAGAAAGACGAATGGGGAATAGATGTTGATTTCGAGTCTGTTGCAAAATCTTATCTGTTGGCATGTTTGCTACATGATGTAGGACATGCTCCATTTTCTCATACACTTGAAAAGTATTATGGGACAAAGAAAAACTTGGCAAAACGATTAGCTGATGCTGTTAATACTGAAAGCTTTTCCCATGATATAGAGGGCAAAGAAAAGGAAGCAAACTTTCATGAATATGTAAGCGCATGGGTTGCGGTGAATCGTTTTTCGACTGAAATAACGGAATTGGGTGGAAATCCAGAATTTGTGGCAAGAATGATAATTGGATTGTTCTACACAGACAAAGAAAAACATCAGATAGATAACTGTATGGTGTCATTACTTCATGGGGAAGTTATTGATGCAGACAGGTTGGATTATACTTGTCGTGATGTATGGGCATCTGGTTATCACACATCAAGCTATGACTTGAAAAGACTTATTTCTGCATTGCATATTCGTAAAGAACCAGCGACTAATGATTATGTAGTTTGTTTTGATAGCAATGTTGTCAACGAAATAGATAACGTGATGACAGTAAAGGACTTTCAGATGAAATATGTGTTTAATCATCATACAGTTGTTTATGACCAATATTTGTTGACTTCTGCTATTGAGCATACTGCGTATAAGTTGTTTGGTGAAGACACAAAGAAAAAATATGAGGAGGAAAGTGATGCCGTTTCGGCAGCAGCTAACAAACTTTGCTGTGTCGAATCAATGTTACAATCTATACAGGTTGGCAACATAAAATTAATTAATCCCTCTGATGGTGACTTTATCTGCTTGATGAAGCAGGACGACGATAATAAAAACTTTAAAGAATGGTATAGTCGTAAATATACTCGTTTTGCTATTTGGAAGACACCAGATGAATTTGCTGGCTTCTTTAAAATTAAAAGGAATCAATCAATAGAGAATCCAAACTTTGGTAAGGAGGTTATTTCTGCCTTAAACAAAGAAGGTATTGAAACAAAAGATTTATTGATAAGAAAAGCAACATATAAGCCAAAAGTTCTTTTAAAGAGTTTGTATGTTTTAGTGCGTAAGGAACTCAAACGATTTACAGAGATTTACCCTGAAGAAGGTGCAGCCGCAGATGTAGTATTTTATTACGTCTATGTCACGAAGCCAAATCAAAAACAGAAAGAAATAGAAGAACTTAGACAGCGATTAATAACTGTTTTGTTGCCAGTAATGCAAAAACTTTATCCAGAATTATATCATCAGCACTAAAACGTTTTTTCAATGAATATACTTTTTATAGGAGGAGCAGGATTTATTGGCTCCAGTTTGGTCAAGCAGTTTTTGACAAACGAAAAATATAATGTTTTTGTTGTAGAACCAGAGTTTGCCAATGTGTCGAGACTTGATGGTCTTAATGTGAAGATTTACCGAGAGGCTTTAGGTAATATCGACAAGGTTGAAAAGATTTTGATTGGTAACAAGATAGATATCGTGGTTCATCTTGTGTCTACGCTGATTCCAGGTAGTGGATATGATGATTTCAACAATGAGTTTAAGAATATGATATTCCCTTCCATCAAACTGATGGAGATTTGTGCTAAGGAGAATATCAAGTTTGTTTATTTCTCTTCTGGTGGTACTATATATGGTAATCGTTCAACGATGCTACCATTTGTTGAGACAGATGAAATGGCACCTATTTCTTACTATGGCTGGTCAAAGCAAATGATGGAGAATAGTATTCTTTTTAAAAATCGTACAGAAAAGTTGAAGTACTTGATAGTTCGTCCATCTAATCCATATGGTCATGGTCAAAATTTACATGGTAAGCAAGGATTGGTGGCTGTAGCAATTGGTAAGATCTTGGAGAATAAGCCTGTAGAAGTTTGGGGTGATGGCTCGGCAATCCGTGATTATATCTATATTGATGATTTGGCAAAGGTATTCTATCAGTTGATAGATAAGGATGTCTACAACGAGACCGTTAACTTGGGCAGTGGCAGAGGTTATTCTGTGAATGATATTCTTGCTTTCTTGAAGATTATCACAAAGAAGGATTTTAAGATTGTCTATGAGAATGCCCGCCCTATGGATGTGTCTAACATGGTTTTGGATACTGAGAAGATGAAACGTTTGTCACAAGTTGAGTTGACTCCTATGTTGGATGGTATCTCTACTTTTTATAATGAATCTGTAAAATAGGAAGTTTATGATAAAGGTTGCAATTAGCGTTAACAAATGCGATTCAGGTGGTCAGAAAAGTTTGGTAATGGCTTACATGCGAAACTTTTCTCCAGATAAAGTGAAGTTTGATTTGATAGTGGATGAGGATTCCAATAGTATTCCTTTTGATGAAGTGGAAGCATTAGGAGGTCATGTCTATGTGGTTCCTCCCTATCAGAAGATTCTTAGTCACATGAAAGCTCTTTATCAGCTTTATAAACGTGAACAATATGATGTGCTCTATGCGGCAAACAATACGATGAACATTTTTCCTTTGTTTGTGGCAAAAATGGCTGGGATCAAGGTTCGTGTAAGTGAGAGCTTGACAACAGCTTCTAAATTGGAGAAGAAGAAAACTCTAATGAAGAATGTGTTAAAACGATTTTCTCATAGTTTCTGCAACTATTTTATGGCAAATGGTATTCAGAGTGCAGAATATCAGTTTGGCAAGAGTTTTACTCAAAAAGGTAAAGTTGCTATTTTCTTAAACCCAGTTGATGCAGAGAAAAATGATTTCTCTCCACTGTTAAGAGAGGAAACTCGTAAGAAATTTGGTTGGGAAGATAAAGTTGTATATGGTACTATAGCCCGTTTTGAAAAGCAGAAGAATCCTTTATTTTTGATTGATGTGATGAACGAGATCAAAAACCGTCAAGAAAATGCTCATTTTGTTATCATTGGCATTGGTTCTATGGAGCAGGAAATGAAAGAGAAAATTGCGGAATATGGATTTGGAGATAAAATGAGTTGGTTGGGAAGAAGAGAAGATATACGGCAGTTTTATAATGCCTTTGATGCTTTCTTGCTTCCATCACTCTATGAAGGATTCCCTATAGTTGGCGTGGAGTCTCAGGCAGCAGGTCTTCCTGTTTTCTTTTCTGATGCTATCACTCGTGAAGCAGGAATTGAAGAACTTGGTCATTTTATCGAGTTAAGTAAATCTGCTAAAGAATGGGCAGATATCATTATTCCTGAGACAGCTCATCTTATGAAATCTCGTAGAGGTAGAAAAAGCTATTTAAAACTAAATGGTTTTGATGCAGCGAGTGAAGCAGAGAGGTTGACCCGATATTTTGAAAATGCAGTAAACGAACAAAAATAAGAATCATCACAATGAATTATATTATCACTGGCGGTACCGGCTTCATCGGTACCCATCTTACAAATTTGATCAAGGAGCGTTATCCTAACGCCCAAGTATATAACCTCGACATCGTGAAGCCTGGTACTCCTAATCCGGTAGTAAAGGATTACAAGCCAGCTTTGCGTGATGGTCAGAAGTTGCAGTCTACTTTCATCGAGTATGATATCCGCAAGCCTATCGAGAACTTGCCATTTACTCCTACAGAGAATGATATCATCTTCAACTTTGCTGCAGTTCATCGTACTCCTGGTCATGAAGATCATGAGTATTTCGAGACGAATATCCGTGGTGCAGAGAATGTGGTGGCGTTTGCAGAGAAGTGGAATATCAAGAAGATTGTTTTTACTTCAAGTATTGCACCATACGGAGCTGCTGAGGAGTTGAAGAAGGAGACAACTTTGCCTACTCCTAATACTGCATACGGTATTTCTAAGTTGGTGGCAGAGAAGATTCATGAGAAGTGGCAGAATGGCGATGCGACTCATCGTCAGCTCACTATTGTTCGTCCTGGTGTGGTATTCGGAAAGGGTGAGAATGGTAATTTCACCAGATTGTATTGGGCTATCCGTGGTCATAAGTTTGCTTACCCAGGCAGAAAGGATACCATCAAGGCTTGTATCTATGTAAAGGAATTGGTTCGCTTTATGCTGTATCGCTTGGAACATCATGAACATGGTGTTGAGTTGTATAACTGTTGCTTCGAGCCTGCTTATACTATTCAGCATATCGTAGAGGCTATGAAGAAGGTAACTGGATTGACTCAGTTTGTTCCTGATATTCCTAATTGGGTTATCATGCCTATGGCAAGAGCAGCCATGCTTCTTGGTTCGCCAATGGGTATCTGTCCTGCAAGAGTGAAGAAACTACAGATTTCAACTAATATCTGTGGTGAGAAGTTGAAGAACTGCGGTTATCAGTTTAAGTGGAGTTTTGAGGAAGCGTTGGCTGACTGGTTTGAGGATAATGACAAGCAGGGATTAAAATAAAAAATCAATAAATATGAAAGGAATCGTATTAGCAGGTGGTAGCGGTACACGTTTGTATCCTATTACAAAGGGAATCAGTAAACAGCTGATTCCTATTTTTGATAAACCGATGATATATTATCCTATCTCGGTATTGATGTTGGCTGGTATCCGTGAGATATTGATTATTTCTACACCTTTTGACCTGCCAGGTTTTAAAAGACTTTTAGGAGATGGAAGCCAGTTTGGAGTGAAGTTCGAGTATGCAGAACAGCCTTCTCCAGATGGTTTGGCACAGGCTTTCATTATAGGTGAAGAGTTTATTGGCGATGATGCTGCTTGTCTCGTATTAGGCGATAATATCTTCTATGGTGCAGGATTGAACCAGATGTTGCATCAGGCTGTAGTAGATGCAGAGCAGAATAATAAAGCTACTGTATTTGGTTATCGTGTAAGTGATCCGGAACGATATGGGGTTGCAGAGTTTGATGAGCAAGGCAATTGCCTGAGCATTGAAGAGAAGCCTGAAAATCCTAAGAGCAACTATGCCGTGGTAGGCTTATACTTCTATCCAAATAAGGTAGTAGAAGTAGCCAAGCATATTAAGCCTTCCGCTCGTGGTGAGTTGGAAATCACAACGGTAAACCAGGAGTTCCTGAAGGATAAGCAGCTGAAGGTTCAGACCATGGCAAGAGGATTCGCCTGGCTTGATACCGGAACCCATGATTCTCTTTCTGAAGCATCCACCTTTATCGAAGTTTTGGAGAAACGCCAGGGGCTGAAGGTAGCTTGCTTAGAAGGTATCGCATACCGTCAGGGGTGGATTACCGCAGAACAATTGAGAGAGAATGCTCAGCCAATGCTGAAGAATGACTATGGCAAGTATCTCCTTTCAATACTTGAAGAGAAAGATCAAACATTAAAAAAGAATTTGGAATTTTAAGCAGAAAATAATTATGGCAGGTGAAATGCCTGGGGCTTATTTATAAGCTACTTTTCGGCTCTTGGTATGGAGCCTGCCTTTCTTAAAATATAAAACGATGAATATAATCAAAACTGATATTGAAGGCGTACTCATTATAGAGCCACGCCTCTTCCGTGATGCTCGTGGCTACTTCTTTGAGAGCTTCAGCGAGCGAGAGTTTGAAGAAAAGGTAACTCCTATTCTGGGACACAGTGTTCACTTCTGCCAAGACAACGAGTCTATGAGCAGCTATGGCGTGATGCGAGGCTTGCACTTCCAGCGCCCACCATATACCCAAAGCAAGTTGGTACGCTGCGTAAAAGGTAGAGTGCTTGATGTAGCAGTAGATATTCGCAAAGGATCACCAACCTATGGCAAGCATGTGGCTGTAGAGCTGACAGAAGACAATCATCGCCAGTTCTTCATTCCAAAGGGCTTTGCCCATGGTTTCGCTGTCCTCTCAGAAACAGCAGTCTTCCAATACAAGTGTGACAACTTCTATCATCCAGAAGCTGATGGTGGTATCAGCATCCTCGACGACACCCTCGGTATCGATTGGAAAATCCCAACAGAACATGCCAATCTCTCAGAGAAAGATACGAAGCATGCGATGTTGAAGGACTTCGATTCACCTTTCGATATCAATGTAGATTTATACAAATAGAGTCTTATGGCAGAGACAGAATTTATAGAGCGCATGCATCTCGATGCTCCCAGAGGAGTTTCAAGACATTTACGACGATACAATACCAGAGGCAAAGGAGATGCGCAAGAAGAAGGGGGATAAGGTGAATACATTCCCGAGGTTATATATATGAATGGTATGAGACAATACTCAACGAGTAACAGAAAATATGTCTCTCCAAAATTATGATTTATACGATAACCAACTCATTTAGTAGATTACAAGTAATTTCCAATGCAAAACAAACATATTTTATGGATAGATGATGCTCGAACATTAACCATGTTATTGGTTATCATAGGGCACTGTACTTATATTAATTTGATGACACCTTATGGTGGTATAGATTATTTCTGTGATATCTCGCCTACGGACCATTCCGTTGGAGAGAAGCTGCTCACTACGATGGTAGGCTTTATTTATACGTTCCACATGCCATTGTTTATGATGCTGAGTGGAGCTTGCTTTAGTTTGACCATTCATAAGGTAGCGGGCTTGAAGGCATTTGTGGGTAACAAGGCAAGAAGGCTTCTTGTGCCTTTCTTGTTTACCACATTGCTCTTGTCCGTGCCTCTAAAGTATATGAGTGGTTATTATTCTGAGTCCGCCAACGTATTAGAGGATATAGTCCTGGGGCAATTCCTTTTGATGGGTAACTCACATCTTTGGTTCGTGGCTAGCCTGTTTTGGATATTTCTTATGTATTATGGCTTGCATCAGAAGCATCTAACGGATAAACGGTGGTTCCTGCCTAGTTTGGTAGGCGTTTCTATAGTAGCAACGTATTTTACCAATAAGGGCATTGAGTTCTTGGGCATATTGGCTGCATTCAAACATTTGGTGTATTTTGCATTTGGCTTTAAGTATTTACGCAAGCTTGATGCGACGATGTGGGGGGGGCAAGTCTTACTGCTCAACATTGTAGTTTATAACCTCTTGTTCTTTTCCTTTTTGAAATATGGTAACGGTGATACTGTTTTTATGAAAGCAGCACATTATATATATAATGTAGTGATGGGCGTATATGGTTCCATCATCATGATCCAGTTTACCAAATATTTTGGTACATTGAAGTGTATTACCAATCTCAGGCTTTACAAGACATTCTCTCGTTATAGTTATGAGCTTTATCTCTTCTCCGATCCTTTCAACTATGTGTTGGTGTATCTGACCTATCTAGGTTTGGGAGATTTTGTAACGAGTAATGTAGATGCATTCCTTGCTTTCTTTATAAGGTTATTTGGAACCATCATCTTGGCGATGCTTGTAATTTGGATAAAGAATAAAATTCAATCAGTAAATTGTTTACATGGCACAATCAGTAAAAGTTAATTATATACTCAATCTTATCAATACGGGAACCCAGATGCTGTTCCCATTGATAACCTTTCCTTATGTTTGCCGAGTTATAGAGGCTGATGGTATCGGACAGATCAATTTCTTCCAATCCATTATCAGTTATATCTCCTTGTTTACTTGCTTAGGCATACCGATGTATGCCATCCGAGAGATAGCAAGAGATAGAAGTGATGTGGTACAGATGAATCGAACGGCGATGGAGATCTTGTTGCTGCATTCTATGCTGACATTGCTGGGATACGCTATAGTCGCCATCCTTTGTTTGACAGTTCCGCAGATTCAAGTCAACATACCATTGTTCTTGATTCTGAGCCTTACCATCTTTTTTACGGCTATCGGCTGTGAATGGTTTTATCGGGGAATAGAGGATTTTAAATATATCACCATACGAGGATTTATCATCAAGACGGTTTCAGTCGTTCTCTTATTCATCTTTGTGAAGAGTAAGACAGATTTGCTCTACTATGGTTGTTATACCGTCTTTGGAGTCTTAGGTGGTAATATCTTCAACTTCTTCCGTCTTCGTAAGTACATCCATCGTGAGAACATCATCTTCTCAGAACTTCATATCAAGCGACATGTCAAGCCAGTCTTGAAGGTATTCTCGTTCTCTGTGGTAACCAGTATTTATCTCCAACTGAATACGGTATTATTGGGATTCCTGAAGAATGCATTGGCGGTAGGATATTTTGCTGCTGCTACCAAGGTGATGCAAATGTTGTTGATGATGTCTTCTTGTTTGGGCTCAGTCATGATGCCAAGAGCATCACATCTCATTGCAGAGAACAAGGAAGATGAATTCAATCGTTTGATTCAAAAGTCTTACGATTTTACTATGGCGATAGCACTTCCGATGACGATTGGTCTCATCTTCTGTGCGCCAAGTCTTATCACGGCTTTATGTGGAGTTAAGTTCGAACATTCTATATTGCCATCACAGATTATAGCACCGATTATATTAATGGTCGCAATCTCTAATGTCTTTGGCATTCAGGTGTTGTTTCCTAAAGGGAAAATCAATATCGTAACTTTGTGTTGCGGTATAGGAGCAGTTGCAGATTTGATTCTCAACCTGTGTTTGATTCCGTTCTTCTCTTATATCGGAACATCCATCGCTTATTTGGGAGCTGAGGTAGCCACGACTGTGTCAATGTATTTCATTGGTCGCAAGTATATACCTATCATATATTTTAAGAAATCACATTTCACTTATGCGTTAGGTTGCATTGTGATGGCTTTCGCCTTATATGGTTTAAGTCTCTTGCAACTGCCTACGCTCACCATCTTGCTTCTGCAAGGTTGCTGTGGAGTCTTAGCTTACTTTATTATCCTATGTATCTGCAAGGACGAAATGCTAGTTCAAATATTGTCAAGAATAAAACGATAATTATTAAATGGAAAATCATTATGATTACTTAATAGTTGGCTCCGGTCTTTTCGGAGCAACATTCGCACATCTTGCTCATAAGCAGGGCAAGAAGTGTTTAGTTATTGATAAGCGTTCTCACTTAGGTGGTAATATCTATTGTGAGAATATCGAAGGTATCAACGTGCATAAGTATGGCGCACACATCTTCCATACCTCCAATAAGAAAGTGTGGAATTTCGTGAACTCTATTGTAGAGTTTAACCGCTATACTAATTCACCAGTAGCAAACTACAAAGGCAAACTTTACAATTTGCCTTTCAATATGAATACCTTCTATCAGATGTGGGGTGTAACTACACCAGAGGAGGCGCAGGCAAAGATTGATGAGCAGAAAGCAGAAGCTATGGCTCGTATGAAAGCTGATGGGGTAACAGAACCTCGTAACCTGGAGGAGCAGGCTCAGGTGTTGATAGGAAAAGACATTTACGAAAAACTTATCAAGGGTTATACAGAGAAGCAGTGGGGAAGAAAATGTACAGAACTTCCTGCTTTCATTATCAAGCGTTTGCCTGTTCGTCTCATCTTCGATAATAACTACTTCAATGATAAGTATCAAGGAATCCCTGTTGGTGGTTATAACAAACTCATTGATGGCTTACTTGAAGGAGTAGAAACGAAAACGAATGTAGATTTCTTTGAAAACCGCTCTTATTGGGAGGGTATCGCTGACAAGATAGTATTCACTGGCAAGATAGATGAATTCTATAATTATCAGTTTGGCAAGCTAAACTATCGTACTGTACGTTTTGAGACAGAGGTAATAGATAAACCAAATTGTCAAGGAAATGCTGTGGTGAATTATACCGAGCGTGAGGTGCCATATACCAGAGTCATCGAACACAAGCATTTCGAGATGTTCGGTGCCGAAGTTTATGACAATCCGAAGAGCGTTATCTCCAAGGAATACTCTACGGAGTGGAAGGATGGTATGGAGCCATATTATCCTGTGAACGATGATGCCAACTCTCAGCTCTATGCCCAGTACAAGACTTTGGCGGATAAGGAGGAGAATGTTATCTTCGGAGGTAGATTGGCGGAATACAAGTATTACGACATGGCGCCAGTTATTGAGAAGGTAATAGACAAATATAATAAATAAAGAAGGTTCTTATGTATTTGTTTTATTTGATTATATCTTTAGGCACTTTACTTTTTATAGACTATATAGTTCTTTTTAAGAAAGAATTGTCAGCTCCTTCTTTTTTGTTTGCGGCAGGTATGTTTATTTGCTCTCTGAGTCTTTCTCTATATACAGAAGAATGGAATATAAATATACATGCAGGTACATTTTGGTTAATTTTTGGAGGGGTCTTAAGTTTCACTTTAGGATGTTTGGTAGTTCAATTAGCAAAAGGAAATTTACAGATAACAAGTTCTACTCTTTCAGAAAAGAATATTATTAGACTCACGCCTATAATTAAGGTGAAACGATTGAAAATGATATTTTTCTCTATTATTGTTTTATATCTTATAAAGGTGTACTTTCTAATGAGTTATTATGGTGGTGGTAGTCTGGCGGCAGCTTTAGTTCTTCATACAGAAGCTCTGAAATTTGGTGATGATGCTATGAAGCTGCCCTTTGGTTTAAGTTTCTTCGTTGGGCTACCAGACATATGTGGCAATATATTTGCATATTTAAGTGCAGTTTATAGTTTTAAAAAGAATTTCAGAAGGCAAAGGAATTGGATATGGGCTATCTTTGTGCTTTGTTTAGTTGGATCACTTTTGTCCTCAGGAAGAACGTTCATGCTATGGATGATTGTTGCTTTTGGAGTTTCTTATTTTATTTGCATGAAGCATAATAACATTCAAATAAATGTTAAGAAAATAACAATAACATTGTTGGCAATCTACACATTTGCGATGTCGTTTCAACAGTTAGGTTATCTTATAGGAAGAGAAGAATCCGAAGATTCTGGACTGTCTGTATTTGTAGAATATTGTGGAGCAGAAATCCAAAACTTAGATGATTTTATTTATAGTGATCATATTCAAGTGAAGACAACGCATTTTGGAGAGGTTACGTTGGAAAATTTTTGGGCTAATTTTAAGGTTAAAAGCCACAGAGATGAAGTATTATACTTTAATTCTCGTAGAGGATATGGACTAGGTAATGTAAGAACTACATTTCATAATTACTATATTGATTTTGGATTTTGGGGGACGTTTATCGTTTGCTTTGTAATCGGAATTTTTATCCAAAGTATTTATTCAAAATTAAAAAATTGCAATATATGGCAAACTGGTAGAATGACCGTTCTTCTTTATGTTTTCATCTCTTTGATACCAGCTTGTTTTATGTCATTCTTTTCAGAATATTATATAAGCAGAATGTGGGCATTGTTTAATTATCGTATATGGCTGGGGTATATTATGATTTGCTATGTTATTTATGGTACACTATCTTTTAAGCGTTTAAATAAAAATGGAAAAAATTAAAATATTGGTAGCTTGTCATAAACAAGCAGAAGTCTTTAAAAATAATGTCTATCTTCCAATACATGTAGGAAAAGCATTACATAAAGATGTTGATTTAGGGTTTCAAGGCGATGATATTGGTGAAAATATCAGTAGATTGAATCCTCTTTATTGTGAGTTAACAGCTCAATATTGGGGCTGGAAAAATTTAGATGTTGAATATATTGGACTTTGTCACTATAGACGATATTTTAAAACTATAATTACAGAGGATAATGTAGATGACTTAATGCATGGATACGATATTATGTTGGTAAAAAAGACCTGTTTGCCATGTAATATAATTAGTGCAGCGCAAATGGGATTGATTCCAGAAGATATTGCTTTGTTTTATCTTTATATGAAACAAAAGCATACAGATATTTTCCCTCAGTTTGAGAAGTTTTTTGTGCATGGTATAGATTTGTATCCATGTAATATGTTTTTGTGTAAGAAGAAGCTATTTGATGAGTTTGCAGAATGGCAGTTTGGAATCCTTGAAGATTTGCGTAAGATATACCCATTGTCAAATTATTCAAGATGCAATAGAATCTTAGGCTACTTAGGAGAGGATTTACTGCCATTTTATGCATATTTGAAGGGATGGAAAATAAAGGAAGAGCCTATAGTTTCCTATCCCAATACAGGAAATAAACTTTTATTGCAACCAAAATTTAATGCTCTAAAAAATAAAGTTCGATCTTATATATCACATTATGGATTTCATATTGGAGATGATATATTGGCAGGATTGCGGAATGATGGTATATTAGATGATAATAATAAAATTAGATTGTAAGATATGTCACAGCAAGAATCAAACGCAATCAATGTAAGTCGTTTCTTTGTTATTTTTAGCATATATTGTTGGGGCGCATATTAGTTATTTGGACTCCGATTTTATGACATATAAATGGATATGGGAATAAATATTAAACCTAGACTTTCTTGGCTTGATAATTCTAAGATGATGGCGATGCTACTTGTTATTATCTATCATGTAGGTTCGTTTGCTAACCTTGGAGAGGTTGGACCTGCTATAGAATCATTTAATATGCCATTGTTTATGATCCTTTCAGGTTATGTCTGCTACCATTCTTTGTTTCGAGATAAAACGATAAGAGAATGGGGATTGTATATCAAAAAGAATTTTATGAGAATCATGATACCTTGCATTTTTGTCAGTGCATGGTCGTTGCCTTGGACTCATGACAAGCTGTTCTTTCTGCATGGCTACTGGTTTTTACAGTGCTTGTTCTTTATTCTACTTGCTTCGGCACTTATAGAGATAGGCTGTGCTGTGTTGAAGATTAAAGAAACATTTTGGCCAATAGCCATAATGCTTAATATAGCAATGTTGTTCGTAACAAGGAATAACCTCTCGGAGATGACTTCCTATTTTACAATAGGACTGATTTTAAGAAGGTATGATGTCCTTAATATACTTTTCAGACTCCCATTGACTACAAGGATTGTCGGAGTTGTGGGGGGGGGTAATTCTATGGAGTGTATTATATGGACTTTTTTATAAGTCTTTCTATCTCTTCCCTTTTATCAAGCTTGTGAGTTTAGGCGATGTTCATATTTTTATATTGCGCCATATACAAGGTGTGGTAATGGCTGTTTCTGTTATAATCCTTATGGAATTGATTTCTAAGGAGTATAATAAGTTCAGCTATTGGGGAAGCAAAACTCTTGGTATGTATCTCATACATGTCTTTATTGTGGATAATATTCTTAATAGAGCAGGTTTTAAAATAGTAAGTACAGGAAGTTCTCTTGTAGATATTGCTATATCATTATTATTAGCATTTTTCTTGTGTTTTATAACAATATTAATATGTAAAATCTCAATATCTACCCGTATTACTAGGCTTTTGATTTTGGGAGAAAAATAGTGTAGAATGATGGCTACTATAAAAAGGTGTGTGTTTAAATTACTGGTTCTTCTGTTCAAACCTATAAATAAGTTGATAAGTTATCACTTTATATATATAAGGTTGGCAACCGTTCTTGATAGGTTTTATTCTTTTTGGATACAAAACGAGTTTAAAAAGTGTGATGGTTTTGTTCAACGTGGTTTGTTTCTGCGAGGAGGTAAGTTTATTGTTATCGGTAGGAAAACACGCATAGATAGGAACAACATACTTACAGCTTGGCCTCTTACGTCTAAAATTCCAGAACTGATAATAGGTGAGAATTGTGACATAGGACAGTATAATCATATTACTTGTGTTAATAGAGTATTTATTGGAAATGGTGTACTTACTGGTCGGTGGGTAACTATTACAGATAACTCACATGGTAATTCTTCATATGAATCTTTGCGGCAACGTCCTTCTTTAAGAAAAGTTGAGAGTAAGGGTGAGGTCATTATTGGTGATAATGTATGGATTGGTGATAAATGTACGATACTGCAAAATGTACATATTGGTGATGGCGTTATTGTAGCAGCCAACTCTGTTGTGACAAAAGATGTTCCTCCTTATAGTGTAGTAGGGGGGAATCCTGCTAAAGTGTTGAAGAAAATAGAAAGAAATAATAAATAAATTAATTAATATGAATTGTGCATTTACAATATGCGCCAAAAATTATTTGGCACAAGCATTGACTTTGAGAGAATCGTTCTTGAAGCATAATCCGAGTTTGAATTTCTTTATCTTCTTGGCTGACAAGATAGATGGAGTGGAAGATGTAGATGGTGTAGTTGCTTTGGATAAAAGTTGGATACCTGATTGGGTGAATATGGCATTCAAATATGATGTTATAGAGTTTAACACATCCATTAAACCATTCTGTTTTGGTAAGCTGTTTAAGGAAGGTTATGAGAAGGTTATCTATCTCGATCCAGATATTTACGTAACTCGTCCTTTGGATTATATATATGAATGCTTAAATAATAAGTCTGTGGTTCTGACCCCTCATTATTGTGATATTGAAGAGCATTTTGATGGTGCGGTATCAGAAGAGACGTTTAATAAGGTAGGCATATACAACTTAGGTTTTTGTGCATTAAAGAATGATAAAGTAGGTCAGGAAATTGCAAAGTGGTGGCAGAATCGTTTACAGTATAAATGTTATTCGCAAAGTTCTGAAGGGCTTTTTGTCGATCAAAAGTGGATGGATTATATTCCTGCATTCTTCCCACAGGCAACTTGTGTGTCATCTCACCATGGTATGAATGTCGCTATTTGGAATCTGCATGAACGTGAACTTTTCATCGATGAAAAGCAAGGGTACATGATTCGCAGAAAGAAAACAGGAGATGAATTTCCGCTGTTGTTCTTCCATTTCTCTGGATTTGATCCATTCGAGACAACTATCATCAACTGTCGTCATCCACAGTTCAATGTAACGACTTATCCTTCGTTTAAGCCAATTATTGAGGAATACAGAGAGCGAGTTTATGCGAATGGTTATGATAGATTTAGCAAGATGACCTATGGTTTCAATCATTATTTTGATGGCTCTGTAATAACTCCTTTGCAAAGAAGGATGTTTAGAGTTTATCTCAATGATCATAAGGTAGAATTTAATCCTTTTGAGATTAACACACCTTTCTATAAAATATTGAAGAATAGTCGCTTGCTTTTGAAGGCAAGTACCAAGCAGAATGGCTTTGCTTCTTATACAAAGGAAGAGAAAAATAAAGGTAAGAAGTTGGAGAACAAAGTCGTTAAGCCAATGTTGAGACTCGCATTGAGAGTTTTGGGAGCAGAGCGATATGCTATGCTGATAAGACTCTTTACACTTGCTGGCGATAAGGAATATCATAGTTTTTTAATGGAGGAATAGATTACAATGAAAATCGGAATAATCATCCCATCACCCATTTTGTCTCCAACTGGAGGTGTGAAGATTCAGGCAGAAATGTGGCGTGATGGATTTAATATGTTAGGGCATGAAGGTGTGCTCGTAAATGCTTGGGAAAATCAAGATTGGGAGTCGTATGATGCTATTATCATTATGGGATTTGGAGGATCTTTCCGACTATGGACGAAATACCTTTCTTGGCGAACCAAAAAACTAGCAGTGGCTCCAATCATTGACCCTACAGTTAATAAATACTTATATAAGTTCTTGGTAAAATATTGGGGCTCGCAAAAATATCTCGGTTTGACTTCTCGATTCCATGACTTATATTTGGGCACGAGAAACATTAAAGTCTTCTTTACAAGGAGTAAGGAGGAAACAGAGTTTCTATCTTATTCTTGTGATGTGCCAAAAGAACAGATTTACCAAATACCGTTGTCAGTTCGTTTTCAACCATTGGATGAAATGCCCCAAAAGGAGAAATTCTGTTTCCATACCAGTAGATTATATGCTGCAAATAAAAATGTTGCTCGATTAATACAAGCTGCTATCAAATATAAATTTCCACTTTATTTAGGTGGAATTTTAAACGGGAAGAATGAAGAAGATTGGCTGCATGAGCAGATTGATGGATATGACAATATTCATTATATCGGTCTTGTTAGTGATGATGAGTTGAAAGAATGGTACAAGCGAGCAAAGGTGTTTGCTCTTCCTAGTTTATCTGAGGGAGTTGGTATGGTGGCATTGGAAGCTGCTGGATATGGTGCTGAGATTGTTCTGACAAATGTCGGTGCTCCTAAGGAGTATTGGAACGGAAGAGCTTGTTTGGTTGATCCGACGAGTGTTGATGAGATAGGGCTAGCTATTATGAAATGTTTGAATGGTGAACATAAAATGCAACCAGAACTAATGAGTTTCATAAAGAACAATTATAGTATAAAAAGTTGCTCAGAAAAGATTATAGGTGCTTTAAAACAATAGTTCGTTAATAATTCAATAATGTGCTAAGCAGCTATACGCTGTAAGCAC
>OGFD01000364.1_pt1 | contig 32549 bp, 26 predicted proteins | sample 1570851 | NCBI WGS metagenome assembly OGFD01 (sample SAMEA2582077, study PRJEB24529) | metagenome | biome: Human gut stool | place: China | collected 2011
CTGGCGGTCTATCTCTTGTTTTCGGTTGCTTGCTTCCTTACCGTACATGAGCATTTGCACCCGGATTGTCGTTACCATATCCCTCCAGAAGATTGATAACGCCCCAAATGCCTAAGCCTGCTCCAAGAGCGATAACAAGGGTCTGCAATACGTTTACTGCGCTGTTGAAAAATGCCATATAATTTCCTCACTTTCTGCCGCTTTGCGGCGATAAAAATTGTTTGTTTTTGGTTTTGGGTATGAAAAAAGCCGCCTGTGTTCGGCGGCTGCGTCCCCGCGCTGCTTAAACTGCTGCGGCGCGGCGGTATTCAGTTGTCATTTTTGTAAGGGTTGATACGCTGCGGCTTCCTGCCACGCTCCAAGTAGGGGCGCGTACCATATAGCCCGTGTTTACAGTTCGGATAGATTACCACCTCCCTTTACGGTGCTGCGTCCTCCTGTACGTCGATTTCGTAGTAGTCAAATACTTCGTCCGGCTTTACGATAGCGGAGCGGCGTTTGATATGCTTTTCCATGTCAAAGGCGTTTTTCGGGTCTGCGTCGGACAGGTACTTGTATTTCGGGTGCTTCGTGATGTCGTACTTATCAGAGAAGAACGGGCGCACACCTCTAAGCTGCAAGATACATTTCCCGCCGTCCATGACCGCGATTTCGTCCTGCGTCATAAGCTCTTTGCCTAACTTCTGATAGTTCAGCCCATGCGAAAGCTCCCGCCCTCTGGTTTCGGAAGTATTGAAGCTGTCAATCGTTTCTTTGCCTAAGATTTCCGATATTTCTTTGAGCGTCGTTTTTTCCTTGCCGCCCAAGAAAAGGGTCGTGTCGCAGTTGCCTACAATCGTGTCGGCGTTATCCTTGTAGATTGCCTTTAGCTGCGACTGTGATTGCAAAATAATAGAAGCCGATATTTCACGGCTTCGTATGGTCGCTATGAGCTTTTCAAACTTCGGGATTTGACCGATATTCGCAAACTCGTCTAACAGGCAGCGCACATGAACAGGAAGCCGCCCACCGTAAACGTCGTCGGCCTTGTCGCATAACAGGTTGAAAAGCTGCGTGTAGAGAATGGAAACAACAAAATTGAAAGTGTCGTCGGTGTCGGAGATGATAACGAACAATGCCGTTTTTCTATCCCCCAAAGTATCAAGCTCCATTTCGTCGGTTTCCATGAGTTCGCGCAGTTCCCGTATGTCAAAGGGGGCTAACCTCGCGCCGCAGGAAATAAGGATTGACTTTGCTGTTTTGCCAGAGACGAAAAGTCAAGGACTTTTTTATCAAATTCAAAAAGAAGTCACATTTTGCGGACTTCCTCACGGAGCAGACGCTTGATTTTGTCCTCCATCGTCTCTTTTGCGGTCTGGCTGAAATGCACACGGACGATATAGGTGGTCTTGCCGATCTGCTTTCTGACAGTCGGGCAAGTGGCGGTGTTGGTTGCGGTATTGTTCATTCAAAATCCTCCTGTAAATGAAAAATGCCCGGTGACTGTTCATCATCGGGCGGTGTCGGTATGAGGGAACAAGGCAAGGCGGCAACATTAAGGTATCTATAAAAACCTTGCCGTCTTTGCCACGCTTGCCGTGTTCCTGTTGTCAGTCTCGGAGATAGCAGACCCATGCTGTGCCGTCTTTCTCGGTCACAAGTCTGTCCCCGATACGGCTCTTCGCCGTTCTCATGGTGCGTGAAGAAATCCCACGCTCATTGACTGCCTTTTCCAGCTCTGCGCTCGGCATACGCTTTCCATCTGCCAGCAGTTCCAGAATGAGCATTTGCGCCTGTGCGGTCTTGCTCTCGGTCTTTGCGGTGTCTGTCCCGGCAAGAAGCTCGTCAGCGGTAATGTCATAAGCCCCTATCCACTCAAAGCCTTTCTCGTCTCCCAGAGAAAAGGCAAGGGACTGTCCGGGCGGCGCAAGGGAGCTTTTCTCATGGATAAGCACCCTCGTTGTGGGGCTGTCCTTCAGCTTGCCGATAAAGAGCAGACTGCGGACTGCCGCCGTAATGTCGATAGACCCTAATCCCCGGTAGGTGCTTTGCGTTCCTGCGGCTTTGTTGAGGTGTCCGATCAGCACGATAGCGCACCCGGTAGCCTGTGCAATGTCTCCCAGACTGCGGAAGATGGGACGGACTTCATTTGCCCGGTTCATGTCCACATCTGCGCTCAGAAACGCCTGCACCGGGTCAATGATAACCAGCCTTGCGTTGTTTTCCCGGATTGCCCTTGCTATGCGCTCATCGGCAAGGGTCAGCGGCGTGTCTCTATCGTCAATGACAAGCACTCTTTCAAGGTCTGCGTTCGCTTCCATCAGTCTGGGCTTGACGGTATCGCCCAGACCGTCCTCGGCGGTTTGATAGATGATGTTGAACGGCTCAAGGGTTTCCATACCGGGCAAGGGCTTTCGGTTGGTGCAAGCCGCCGCAAGACGCATGGCAAAGTAGGTCTTGCCCTCGCCGGGATTGCCCTGTATGATCGTCAGCTTTCCAAAGGGGATATACGGAAACCATAGCCAATCCACGCTCGTCAGCTCCACATCTGCCATACGGAGCATTGGGACAGGCTGGGCGGTGGGCAGCTCTCGCAGCGTGATTGTCTCGGCTATGAATTTGCGGCTGGGAATGTCCCCTTGCTGACGGAGAACATCGTTCCAGTCTTTCCTTGCCGGGACAAGGCGAATGACGGCGATCTCGCCGGGAATGTCCTGTGCCAGTCGGGTACAGGCTTCGCTTCCTGCGGTGTCGCTGTCAAGGCAGAGGAACACTTTTCGGGTGTCCTTGCGTTCAGAAAGAAAACGGTCAAGGGCTTTGCCCGAAACGCCGCCCAGGGCAAGGTAGCTCCTTGTCTGCCAGTCCTGCGGATAAAGGCAGATAAAGGACAAAAGGTCAATCGGCGCTTCAAAGACAAAGAGCTGGTTGCCGTTTCCCTCATAGCGGAACGGATAGGACTTGTCAGACCCGGCAATGTCCTGCCTGAATGGGTCTGCCGTTCCTCGCACATGGGCGTATCTCGGCGTACCGCTTCGGTCTCTGCCGACAAACACAACATTGTGCCGCTTTGCGTCCTCGTAAATATCCCCGGAAAGAAGAAAAGCCTCAACAAGCGTTTTGTTGAGACCTCGGCTTTCGCAAAGATATTGAATTGCTCTGTCGGCTGTTCTGTTGTGCAAGGGCAAGTGAAACGCTGTGGGCGGTGCTGTGCTGGCTTCGCTCTGTCCCTCGGCGCTTTCGCCGGTCAGGAGCTGGACAGCTTCGGGAAAGGACTTGCCGTAAAACTCCATGACAAAATCAATGGGATAGCCGCCCTTGCTCTGGCTGTGGCGAAACCATTTGTTTCCCCGGACGGTCAGGCTGTCATGTTCTTTCCAGCGGTATTCTCGTCCGCTTTTGATAAGCGTCTCTCCCTGTGTACGGAGAAAATCTTCCAGACTGACGGCATTTGCCCGGTCAATCTGTGCTTGGGTGTAATTCATCGGGATAGTTCCTCCTTTTTCTGTCGTGTTTGGGGTCGATTTTGGAGCTTTTGTTCCTCTGTACGCTCGTTAAATCGGGCGGCAGTATCTACACATGACTTGACCTTCCAAAGACGGTGTAAATCGTCTCTGACGGTCTTAAACTCGCCATAGGTGGTTTCGTGCGCTTGTTCCAGTTCGTCATACTCGTCGGACAGCTTTTTCATATCCACCTTGCCGTCCGGGAACTCCCCGGTCAGCTTTCGTCTGGCGGCGTAGAACTGTATCAGTTCCGCTTCATGCTCTGCCTTGTACTTGGCTCTGGGCTTCTCAAACTTGATTTTCTGCAAGCCGTCATAGACAGGCTTCAAGTTCTGGAAAGCAGCGGAGCTGTCATAGAGCTGCTTAATTGCTTTCATTCGGGCGGTCTGTTCGTCCAGCGTTTTCTTCAAGCTCTCTGTGGCAGCACTGTGTTCGCTGACACGGCTTTCCAAATCTTCAAGGGAGTAAATGCCGTTTGCCCGGAGATAATTGAAAGTCTCGTTCATCTCCTTTAGATTGCTGACCTTGCCTTTCTGCGAATACGCCCCGGCTCTGCGCTGGGTGTAATAGGCGTTCAGCAGAGAAACAAGGTCGGGTGCCTGCGGCTTGGCAAGCTCTGCTTTTGCTTCGGCAATCCAATCGAACAGGAGAGCGATTTTCTTCTTGATGTCCCGGATAACGGCATTGGTTGCCTTGATCCAGCGGTTGAACTCGCCTTTCTCGGTGCGTATGCCTTTCTTCTCCATTGCCCGGACGGTTGCGCCCTCATGGACGGTGGGAAGAATCTCCACGCCCTGACGCTCATAGCTCCGGTGGTCGATACGAACGTCAAGCCCCTTTTCTGCAAACTTGGCGTTGCATAGCTCCGCCCATGTCTGCCGCCAGTGTTCCAGCGTTTCGGGACTGCCCCAGTCGGTAGTGGGAACGGCGTTGAAAACAAACTCTCCGTTCTGGTCCCGGATACGGTTGCCGTCCTCGTCCAGCTCATACACCCGGCGTTGCTTTAGTCCCCATTTGCCGTTCTGCTCGATGGGGCGGATAGGGCAAAGCACATGAAAATGCGGGTTTGGTATGCCGCCGTCCTCCCGGTCTGGCTGGTGTACGGCGAAGTCAACCACCATGCCCCGGCTCACAAAGTTCTCCAATAAAAATTGCCTTGCAAGAGCGATGTTTTCCTCAAGGGAAAATTCATTCTGCAAGGCAATGTCAAAGCTGTATGCAAGCTGGGCGTTCTTTCCACGCTCGGCTTTTTCCACGGCGTTCCATAGGGTCTGGCGGTCTGCGTATTCTGGCGGTGCATGGGACGGCAGGAGAATGTCGGAGCAGATCACGCCGCCCTTGCGGGTGTAGTCGCTGTATTCGCCGTAATACTCGCTATACAATCGCTCCCCGGCACGGTAGGCGGCAGAAGCAATAGCGGACTGTCCTGCGCTTCGCTTAGTCTGCGTGACGCTCAGATGAAATAGTGCCATCGGCTTTCAACTCCTTTTCTCTGTTCGCTTGGTTGGTGTGAGTAATCGCCATGTGACGGACGGCTCGCTGGACTTCGGACAGGGAAAAGATGTGTTCCATCAGCTCTGTCATTTCGGTGCGTGTGAGATCTTTGACCTCCGGGGCAAGGCTCTCAATCGTGCCGCCCAGATTGCAAAGACGATGGGTGCGCTTTTGTCTCTCGCCTTTCTCCAGATACTTCTTTCTGTTCTCCAGACGCTCCAGCTTGTGCTGTTCCTGTGCAAGCTGTGTCTCGACCTGTTCCTTTTCGGCTCGGAGCTGTTCAAGGTTTTTCGGTTTTGCCATTTTTCGTGACCTCCTTTTTTGAAAATGGGGATAAAAAAAGACCGTCAACTTTTCGCAGATTGCGACCAGTCAACGGTCAGTTTTTCGGTATTCAGTTGTTGTGTTCAGTTCGGTAAATTGAAGTTGGTCAAAGTTGTTGGCGAAGATATTCCACAACATTTCCATTCGTATCATAGAAACAGATGTTTCCTACATTGAGGGGCAGGACAATGGCGAAAGGCTTGCCACTATCAATATCAATCACCTGAATGCCGTTGCCATCATCTACTTCAAGTCGAACAATATTTTGGGTATTCATTGAGATAAATGCCCTTTCGTTATTTCCCTCAACAACAAACTCTGCAATGTAATCATCAACCTCAACTATATCTCCACCACCACGGAAGAAATATCCAAAAGACAAGCCAGGGCGATTTACATAGACAGAAAAAGTGTGGTCTGTCTTGTCCTGTGGGTAAGAAATAAATGCAGCCATTGTGTCGGAAATGCTTCCATCAACAATCCAATCATCCAAAATTTTTTGAGATTGGCGAATGTCTGCTTCTAAACTGTTTGCGGTTTTACCAATGTCATTGTTTGCATAAAGGAAACCGAAAACCAACACACAAGCCAAAATAACACCCAAGAGGATTATGGGTAATTTCTTTTTCATAGAATCACACTCCTTTATCAAATTAAGATTCTTGATTTTCAAACTTGCTGGCGGCGAACGGTTTGTCAAAACCGTTTGCGGACGGCAAGTCCACAGGGGATAGCCGCTTTAGCGGCGCAAGGGGGTGTAGCCACCTTGACGGAACGAAGTGACGCAACATTCTCGGTCATGCAGTTTTCTTCTGCTGACGGAGAATGAAGCTCCGCAGGACGCACTACTCTCGACAGAGAGTATAGAAGTGCGCCCTTTAGTTCCTAAAGGGGTTTGCTCCGGCTTAATTTCTCGACAAACTGCAATTAGTCATTTCAGTAAGTATTTTCCGAGTCCTATCTGAATCAAATATAGGACAAGGATATGTGCTGGATAAAAAACATAGAAGAAGTATTTTAGCTTCAGTTTACCACGCTTTCCGTTGTATAGCAGAATAAGCAAGCAGGCAAGAAGCGTACATAAAGGCGGTTGATTCCCCGTTGTCCCCATGTAAGCCAAAAGGAACAGCAACACTTGATAGATTCGGTGATTACGGCAAATATAAAATGCTGATATGAATAAGATCCCCTGCATACCGTAGTCACAATGGATTCCTTCCGCAATGCCGGAAAAAAGCACTACACTGAGAACTTGCAGGACTGCTGATTTTATTCTATCCACCGGTAGGTCTGATTTACACGAAAATCTTTCAAGGCATACCAACGTCAATAAGCCTAAAAACAAGGTGAAAAATACATTTTGATACTTCAAGTAAAACGGAAATGTATCTTCCATTCGTGAATACGCACTAAAGAAACCTATGTCAAATGGAACTTCCGAAATAAGGGCAAATGCAAGCATCAACCCAATATAGCGTTTTTTACTTCTTGTGTGTTGGAATCCTTCTGCCAGCAAAAAACAGAATAGCGGAAAAGCAATCGTCCCAATGCTTTGCAAATCAAACCGTATGAAATAATCTATCTCTCGGAATCTCTCCCACGACATTTGCCCGTTATCTGCCATAGCCCCCCAGTAGTTTGATAGCAGCCATTGCAGCACAATTTTACATAGATGGTCAATAAGCATTGTCAGTACAGCAATAACCTTTAGCGAATTTCCTGAGAGAAATTGAATGCGATTTATTTTCCTATCAAGGCTCATAAAGCAACCTCCTACCAACTTCCAATTCTACGATTTTTCGCATTCAAATTATACCATAAAACTCGTGAACAATTCTATCGCAACTTTGGAATATATGAGAAAAGTCCGAACAGTTTTCTGCCCGGACTTCCTCACTCAATCATAAATCAATTCTGCTTTCACAATCTCCTCTGCCTGTGCCTTGCAAGCGTTCATCTGCCGCACCCATTCCATTTGGTTTTCAGCTTTCAGTTGCTCTGTCACGCCGTTTTGCTCTGCCAGTGACCGCACGATCAGCTCCATGCGGTTTCGTGCCGCTTCGTCAATCTCGGCGCAATGCTCAAAGAGCTTGTCGGATAGCACCAGCTCATTGAACAGTATCGGGCGGTGCATTTCCAGATACGCCTTGCGAAGTCTGCCGTAGTGTCCGAGGGGCTTGGTCTTGCGGATAATGATGTTCGGGATAAGATAATCACCGTTCTGTGTGTAAGTGATATTCATGCTGTTTGTACTCCTTTCATCGGCTCTCTCTGCGGTAAACTGCTGACGGGAACGAACACTCCCTTTGCAATATCCTCCGCACGAATGGCGGCTTTCTTGGCTTCGATTTCCGTCTTTTTCCTCTCCTTGATTTTGTCCTCGTATCGCTTCTGTGCTCCGCTGGCTTTCCGTTTCAAGTAGTTCTGATGAAGCCTGTCCTTGCGTTCCTCACGCTTGCGGATTTCCTCCAATTCCTCCAGGGTCAGCTCCACTTCTCCAAACGCTGGGGGAACGAATCGCCCAACGAAATTGAAGTAAATCTCGACCTCCTGTGTGGTCTGTATACTGCCTTTGCGGTCACGCTCATGCACAAGGATTTTCTCGATAAACTCGTTGAGCATGGCAATGGTCAGCTTGTCGAAGTTCTCATACTTGTCAATCAGAGCGATAAAACGATCAGCGTCCTTTTCGTGCTTCTCATAGCTCTTGACAGCCTTTTCCAGAACAGAGATTTCAGCGGTAAGCTCGGACTGTTCCTTTTCGTATTGAGCGTCCAGAGTGGCGTATCTGCTGTCGGACAGCTTGCCTAAAATGTTGTCCTCATAGATTTTGCAGAGCAGGACTTCCAGCTCGGACACTCTCTGCTTGGCGGTGGCAAGGCGTGACCGCTGTTTCTTAACCTCTGCTGTCTGCTGGCTGGACTGCGCTTCCTGTACCACACGGACAAACTCGGCTCGGTCATGCTTGGCATATTCTGCAATGGCTTTCAGCATTTCTGAAACAAGGGACAGTACCACATCTTCATTGATACGGTGCTGTGTCATGCAGAGCTTTCCAACTGGGACTTTGCTGTATTGGGAGCAGGTATATTGAGAAATACGCTTGCCGTTGTTGGTGCGGTGGACATACATCTTGCCACCGCAATCGGCGCAATAGAGCAAGCCCGTGAGGGGAGCTGCTTCGCCCCAGCCGTCTGGGTAGCGTCTGACATTCCCACGGATTTTCTGCACAAGGTCAAAGGTCTGCTGGTCAATAATAGCTTCGTGCGTATTCTCAAAAATCGTCCATTCGTCCTCCGGGACATAATGGCTTTTCTTGTCCTTGAAGTGCTTTCGGGTCTTGAAATTGATGGTGTGTCCCAGATATTCACGCTTTTCAAGAATGTTGCAGATGGTGGAAGAACCCCAGCCGTACACATCTTTGAAAGTCTTGTTTTTGTTCACGCCCTCGCCGTGTTGGGCAAGGTAAGCAGACGGAATGAGGACTTTTTCTTCTTTCAGCTTGCTGGCGATCTGATACGGACCGTAGCCCTCAATCGTCATGGCAAAGATGCGCTTGACCACATCAGCGGCTTCGGGGTCAACCAACCATTGGTCTCTGGCTTCGTTCCAGAGATAGCCGTAAATGACCGTGCCTGTGAGGTGCTTGCCGGACTTGCCTTTGGACTGGAAAGTGGAACGGATTTTACGGCTGGTGTCTCTGGCGTAATACTCGTTCATAATGTTGCGGAAAGGGGTAAAATCATCGTCACCTCTGGCACTGTCCACGCCGTCATTGATGGCGATAAGGCGAACGCCACGCTGACGCAGGATTTCCATAATCTGACCGACTTTCAGATAGTCACGACCCATGCGGCTCATGTCCTTGATACACAGATACTCCACATTTCCGGCTTCAACCTCTTTCATCATTGCCAGAAATCCGGGACGGTCAAAGCAAGTGCCGCTAATGCCATCGTCCGTGAAATGGACAATGTTTGTAAAGCCCTGCCGTGCGGCGAACTCCTCCAACATTGCCTTTTGATTGGATATGGAGTTGCTCTCACGCTGTTGGTCATCATCTTTGCCAAAGTCATCACGGCTCAGTCGTTCGTACAGAGCTGTGATTTTCTCGTTTTTTCTCATAACTTGCGCTCCTTTCTTCGGTTTTAGGTTATGTGTTCTAAGAGACTTCCTAACCGCTTGATTAAGAAGTCTTTTAGAGCATACAACACCCGCCGCAAGTTTGTACTTCTTGTACTGTTTGACTGCAAAATGCTCCGGGTCTTTTTCTTCCAGACGTTCAAACATAAGGTCTACCGGGTTCTTAAAGTCCTCGTCGTCCTCGCGGGCTTCCGACGCATTTATCATTTCAAGCAGCGTCGTAAAGTTCTTTTCCTCGTCGGGGGCTTCGTACCAGATATAGCCGATAAGCGCGGTATAGTAGAGCTTTTCGGCTTTTACCCAAAAATCCTCGCCGGATTTGTCCCCGTCGCCTTTGGTGTTGGCGATAATGGTATTGACTAACTTCAAAATGTCCTTTTCGCTCCGCAGATAGGCAAAGGGATTGTATTTCATGGATTTTTTGAAGTTAATCGTATTCAGCACTTTGATTTTGTACCTGCCCCGCTGCAAGAGCTTCCCGCACTCGATTAAGACGGTGCCTTTCGGGTCGGTAACAACATAGCTGCTGTGCATTTGCATTAAATTCGGCTTTACGAAAAAACGGGTCTTGCCGCTGCCGGAACCGCCGATAACAAGAATGTTTTTGTTTCTCGCATACTTCGGCTGCTTCGGGCGGCTGCTCATCATCAGCCTTTCGGTCTGCGTCAGCAGCACGTTATTTTCAAAAACGGGGTCGATATACGGCTTTATATCCTCCGCGCCGCCCCAACGGGCAGAACCGTACTCCATGCCTTTCCGGTATTTCTTCGCGTTTTTGCCTTTCATGTAAACGGCAAGCCGGACAATGACCGCCCCCGCAATGCCGATTAACAGGTCGATAGGGTGCAGGCTCGGCGCGATACTGGAAAAGGCGGCGGCAAAACCCGTCCCAAGCTGCAAGAGCTTTTCGCTCGCGTCTGCGCCGGGGGTAAGGCGTATTGCTGCGCCTATCTTGTCAAACAGATAGACAAAGAGCAGATAAGGAAGCCCCCGGATAAGCAGCTTTTTGACTTCCTGCTTCATAGCGACACCTCCCTGTCTTTGTTCTTTACTTTGTCCCGCTGCGCGTTCAAGCCCGCCGCCTTTTCTTTCAGAGAGGAAAGCAGCTTGCGGATAGAGGGCTTTTTCTCCTGTGTCAGTTTCTTTGCGGAAAATTCCTTAAAGGCTGCGGTCAGCACGTCAGCGTCGCGCCCTTTGAAAAACACAAGGTAGCGGGGCGGGCTTTCTGTCGTGTCCTTTTTCAGTGCAAAGTCGATACCGTACTTTTTCGCCGTACTCTCAAAGGCTTTGATATTGCCCTCGGTAATCTCAATGTTGGAAACGCCCGCGTTCTGCTTCATAAGCTGCTTTAAGGTCTGTTTGCCCTGCGGCGTTTTGTCTTTCTGCTTCTTCATCTGTGCAAGCAGCGTTTTCATAGCCTTTTGAAGCGTCTGCGCGGTCAGCTTCCCGGTCTTGATGTAAAGGGCTATGGTCTTTTCGTTGATTTCATCTTGCATATACCGTCCTCCTTTCGCGGTAGTCTGATAGTGTTAGGGTGGTACGCCGCTGCGGTAGCCGCCCATAGGCTTTAGATACGGACGCGCAAGCCGTTCAAATCCTCGGCGCGGATACCCACAAGGTACCATTCCTGCGCCGCGCTCATTTCAATGCGGGTTGGCTTCCATTTGCCGCCTGTGAATACGTCGAAACACTCCCCGCAATGCAAACCGCCGTAATAGTCGGCAATGTCAAAGCGAATGTCGTAGCGGTCGGTCTGTTCGTCAAAAATCAAAGCTCCTGTTTTCTGTGCCATGTGGTAATCCTCCTTTAGATTTTGCCTGTCGCCATATCGTGAGCGACAAGAGCGGTATAGTAGCTGTCAATGGTATTCGGCGCATTGAACAACACCGCTTTAAGGTACTGTTTGATGTTGCGGATTTTGGTGGTATTCTCTTTCATACAGTCAAAGACAAATTCAATGTGGCTGCTGTTGAGCTTCATAAACTTTGCCTTGACAAGCTCTGCTGGGTAATCGTCCCCGGCGATACGGATTGTCTTTCTCTTGCTGCATACCGTTTCAAGGATAATCGAAACAATTTCGTCCAGACGGTCTTTGTCTACCTGCCCGTAGCGTACAAAATGGTCGTACTCGATATTGTCCTTGATGATTTCTTCATAAACGCTGTATGCGTCTGTCGCTTCCTTTCGTTTCCGTTCCGGCGGCGTAGCCGCTTCCTCGTCGTAAGGCAAGGGATTTAGGGAATGGATAGGAATGGAATCGGTACTTGATAAATCCGTATTTGATTTTTCTTTTTTGGGTAAGTCAGTTCTTTGTATATCTTTATTTAATTGCGTTGGATTTTCCAACGTAGGTTTTTCCTGCGTAGGTTTTTCCAACGTTGGATTATCCAATGTTGGATTTTCCAATGTAGGTAAATCCGATACAGGCGGGGTCTGCGGCTGCTCAAAAATCACATAATCCGCGCCGCGCAAGCGTCCTTTCTCGTCGCGCTCCCTTGAACGCACGATATACCCGGCGCGTTCCAGTTCCTTAATGGCTTCCCGGATAGCGTCGATTTTCTCCCGGTTGATAAAGGACAGTCCCGCAAGGGTATAGTCCCAATCCTCCGGCAAGGACAGCATTTGCGATAACAAACCTTTTGCCTTTAGAGATAGCTCTTTGTTCCGCAGGTGGTGGTTGCTCATAACCGTATAGCCCTTGTTGCGCTCCACTCTGAAAACTGCCATAGCTTCATCACTCCTTTGCTGCATACCTGTTACGCAATAGAAACGCGATTTTGAGGGTTTAGGTATCAATCCCTTGCCCGCTGAAAACCGCGCCCGCAAAGCCGCGTAAATCAAGGGCTTTTTTTCTGCCTACTGCGTAACAAAGGGCATGAAAAAAGCGGCGTTCCTGTTCTTCCTTGTGGGAAGTGAGAAACGCCGCCTGTGCGGTGCGTTATTCTGCTTCTTCGGCTATGAGGTCTTGTATGACTTCGCCAAAGTCTGCCGTAAAGGAAAAAATGAAGTATTCCAAAACGGCGGGGTCTGCGTCCATAGGCTCGGCTTCCTCGGAAAAGAGCAAGCCCATAAGCCCGTAGAGCATTTTTATGATTTTGAACAGCTTTCCCCGGTCGGCGGGGGTGTTCATAGTAACAAGTACGTCGGTCAAGCGGTTTACGGTTTCCATGTCGCCGCCTGTCGTTACCCATACTATTTCTGCGAATGGCTGCGTGATTGCTCCGGTTACAAGGTTTACCTTATCCTTGCTGATTTCGCCGGACGGGAGTATAATACCCTTGTCTAAAAGTACGTTTTTCATGTCGTCCTCCTATAATTTGTGGTGCCAAAATGGTGCCCGGTCTTACAAAATCATCTTATACGGAGATACGGCAAGATAAATGACGATACGCGGAAAACCTTGATTTTAAGCCATTTTCGCAAGGTTTTATAAACACTTGCGCGGGCTTATAAGAAGATTTCCGTCTATCAAATCAATAAAAAATGAGCCGCATTATATCAGCGACTCTAACTCGAAATAATGGGGTCTATTCCAGCTCGCGGGTGCGAATGGGCGCACTGACCTCTTGTCACGAATCTACCTAAATCGTCGATTCGACAAACGATGACAGCGTTGGACAAGAATTTAGTCCTTCCAAGACAGGATAGGTCTTTCACCACAATAACCGCTATACAGACATAGCCAGAAGTGACCCTCATTACTGCTGAGGGACAGAGCGGAAAACCCTCATTTGAAATGAGGATAACACGATTACGGAGGAAATCAGCCATGCCAACACTTGAATGGATTGGAAAAAGCAAGGTGATCAATCACCATCAGGACGTGCCGTTTCGGGTGTTGGAGCGCAAGTACAGCTTTGATGAAAACGGGCAGCACAACGAAGATAATGGCAGCGAAAACATGATCATCCGGGGCGACAATCTGGAAGCCCTGAAAGCCCTGCTGCCCCGGTATGAGGGGCGCGTCAAGTGCATTTATATCGATCCGCCCTACAACACCGGCAACGAGGGCTGGGTTTATAACGATAACGTCAACGACCCGAAGATCAAGAAGTGGCTGGGCGCGGTTGTCGGCAAAGAGGGCGAGGACTTGACCCGCCATGACAAGTGGTTGTGTATGATGTACCCGCGCTTGAAGCTGCTGCAAAAGCTGTTAGCGGATGATGGAGCAATTTTCATCAGCATTGATGATAATGAACTATATAACCTAAAAGCAATTTGCGATGAAATCTTTGGAGCCAATTGTTTTGTGGCGAAGGTAACTTGGCAAAATAACTACTCTTTTCGCAATGATGCAAAGGGAATCCCTTATGAAACGGATAACATTCTGGTGTACTCCAAAGCTGCATCTTGGAATCCGAAGCGATTAGCAAGAACGTCCGAAATGGATGCTCGGTACGTAAACTACGACAATGACTGTACTCCATACAAAGTTACGCCTATTCATGCGCCTGGTGCTTCTACACACAAAAGCATGGTTTATGCGATTCAACAACCGATTACGGGTGAACTCATGTATCCGCCCAAAGGTCGACACTGGAAAGATGGACAAGATAAGTTACTTACTGCGCTCAACGAGTGGGCACCTTATGAATTGCGAATCATTGATGACTATGAAAAAAGGTGTGATATATGCGGTGGCGATGTTCCTTTAGAGATTCTTGCTATTATGCTTTCTGTCCCAGAGGAAAATGCGAAAAAAATCGCTTTGCAGCGATACAACCACTTTCCTTGGCCTTCCTATTTCTTCCTTGCAAAAGGGCTTGGTAGCATACAATCAAAAACGTATTTAGATGCCACAAAAGGGAAAGTAGTATCAACTCTGTGGAAGTATGAGGATGTTGGAACAAACGTCGAAGCTACCAACGAATTAAAGCCTTTAATGCGAAATGCTCCTCAATTTGATACCCCTAAACCCACGCGTCTTTTGGAGCGTATAATCCAAATCGCAACAGATTCGGATTCCATTATTCTTGATTCTTTTGCTGGCTCTGGTACAACCGCTCATGCTGTCCTCAATGCCAATAAAAACGATAATGGTAATCGGCAATTCATACTCGTTGAAATGGAAAAATACGCCGACAGCATCACCGCCGAGCGCGTCAAGCGCGTGATCCGTGGCTACGGCGAGGGCAAGAACGCCGTGGAGGGCACGGGCGGCAATTTCAGCTTCTACGATCTGGGCGAACCGCTGCTTGTGGGCGATTGCCTGAATGAAGCCGTTGCCCCGGAGAAAATCCGAGAATACATCTGGTTCATGGAAACCAAGCAGCCCTACGCCCCGCCCAGCGGCGGCAATCCCTATTATCTCGGCAAGCACAACAACACAGGCTATTACTTCTACTACGAGCCGCAGCGCGTGACGGTGCTGGACTATGCGTTCCTCTCCACCATTACGGAAAAAGCCGATGGAACGGTGATCTATGCAGACCGCTGCTCCATCAGCGAGGACAAGCTGGCAAAAATGGGCGTTACATTCAAGAAAATACCGAGAGACATTAGCAGACTATAAAAGAAGGTGAGTTCACATGGCTTTTACATATTTTCTCCCCGATGAGAATGGAAATAAGACAGAGCACGGAACTACCTCAAATGCGGTCATCATTATCGGAGCAAATGGATCTGGAAAGAGCAAGCTGGGGGCTTGGATCGAGCAGCAGGATATGGAGCAAATCCACCGTATTGGGGCACAGAGAAACCTTAACTTTCAGGAAAACATCCCACTCAAAAGCTATTCACAGGCAGAGGACTTCGTTTTTTATGGAACAGATGAAAAATCAGGTAAACGCGGGAAGGGGTACCGTTGGGAGTGGGGGAAATATACTACCAAACTGGTAGATGACTTTGATAATGTACTCGCTGCACTAATTGCTCTAAAAAACAACGATAACGAAAAATTTGTAAATGAATGCAAAGCAGCACCCACCCGTGAAGAAAGACCTGACCCTCCATTCACCTCAATTGATAAATTAACCCAGATATGGAATGTCATTTTTCCGCAGAGAAAGCTACGAGTTGAGGATGCTAAGTTCTTAGCTTTTTTGACTCGTGACGATTCTGAAATTCAGTATAACTCGAACCAAATGAGCGATGGTGAGCGTGCAGTTCTATATTTAGCTGCACAAGTACTGTGCGTTCCAGCAAATAAAACGCTTATTATTGATGAGCCGGAGATACACTTACACCGTTCCATTATGAACAGATTATGGTCTGCGCTTGAAAGTTATCGACCAGATTGCCTGTTTATTTATATTACTCATGATACGCAATTTGCTGCCGCACATGGGCAGTCTGATAAAGTATGGATCAAGGAATTTGATGGGATGCACTGGAAACTCGAAATAATTGATGACCATGAGCTTCCCGAAGAATTACTCTTTGAAATATTGGGCAGTCGAAAAAATGTGTTGTTCGTTGAGGGAGAAAGAAACAGCTATGACACTCAGCTATATAGCATTCTGTATCCGAACTACTATGTGATTGCCTGTGGGAGTTGCACCCAAGTTATTTCAAGAACAAAAGCTTTCCGAAACAACCTGTCACTACACCACTGTCAAGTGTTTGGCATTATTGATCGAGATTACCGATCCGATTATGAAATTGAAAAATATAAGGATGACGGGATTTATGCGCTCAAAGTCGCAGAGGTAGAAAATCTGTTTTTGGTAGAGGGACTGTTACGCCTAATAGCTGATTACTTAGGAAAATCGCCTGACGAAAGCTTTGCCCAAATAAGAGAATACGTTATCCATACTCGCTTTGCCCATCAAATTGATCGGCAAATTTGCCAAAGTGTAGTTGCGCATTTGAAATACCAATTAACCGACATCGAGCTATCGAAAAAGAATGATGATGAAGCTAAAAACAGCTTAAACGTTGCATTACAGAATATTGACTACGAGAAAACAAAAGCGGAGGAGGAGTCAAAATTCAGAGGCGCGTTATGTGAAGAAGACTATGCTAAAGTACTTAGCGTATTTAATGAAAAGGGCTTAACAAGCTCCATCGGGCATTTCCTTGGCTTGGTTGACAAAGAGTACTGCAAAAGTATACTGGCACTTCTTAATGGGAAAATGCGCGATGAAATCTCAAACGCTATTTCGACTTATTTACCTTCTGAAATTCCAAGATAAAAGGGGTGCTGTATGGAACTGAAATCTTATCAGAAAAAGGTCATAGCGGACTTGACCCGCTATCTGGGCCTGCTGAATGAAACAAAGAGTGACGCAGCGGCGTTTCGCCTGTTTTGGCAGGAGAAATCAGCCCCGGCTTTAGGGCGATACCAAAACGTTATACCCGGTGTTCCGAACCTCTGCTTCAAGGTGCCGACAGGCGGCGGCAAGACCTTTATTGCCTGCAACGCCGTTCGCCCTATCTTTGACGCACTCCCCGCTACCAAGACAAAGGCGGTCGTGTGGCTTGTTCCGTCGGACGCGATCCTGACGCAGACGGCGAAAGCCCTGAAAGACACATCCCACCCCTACCGTCAGAAGATTGACGTGGATTTCGGCGGGCGTGTGGAGGTTTACACCAAGCAGGAGCTTTTGAACGGTCAGAACTTCAACCCCACCGCCGTAACGGAGCAGTTGTCGGTTATGGTGCTGTCCTATGATTCGTTCCGTGGTCGCGGCAAGGAGGTCTTGAAAGCCTATCAGGAGAACAGCAATCTTGCCGAGTTTGCAAAGGTGCTGGGCAAGCCAGACAGCCCCATTGAAAAAGCGGACGAGACCGCCCTGTTCCAGATTATCAACCAGCTTAACCCGCTTGTCATCGTGGACGAGAGCCACCATGCCCGGTCGGAATTGAGCCTTGAAATGCTGGAAAACTTCAATCCCTGCTTTGTGCTGGATTTGACCGCCACGCCGAAAAAGGAGAGCAATATCATTTCCTATGTGGACGCGGTGCAGCTGAAAAACGAACACATGGTAAAGCTGCCCGTGATCGTCTATAACCGGGACAGCCAATCCGAAGTGCTGATTGATGCAATCGACCTGCGGAACAAACTGGAAGAAATCGCAAGCGCGGAGTACACCAAGACGGGCAAATATATCCGTCCTATCGCATTGTTCCAGGCACAGCCAAAAGGCAAGGAGGACGCGACCACCTTTGAAAAGCTGCGGGACAAGCTGGTGGACGCCGGGATTCCAGCCGAGCAAATTGCCATTCGAACCGCCGATGTGAACGAGCTGAAAAATGTGGAGTTGATGTCCCCGGACTGTCCGATTCGCTATATTATCACGGTCAATGCGCTGAAAGAGGGCTGGGATTGCCCCTTTGCCTATATCCTTGCGTCCCTTGCCAATAAGACAAGTCAGGTTGACGTGGAGCAGATTTTGGGCCGGATTCTCCGTCTGCCACATACGAGCCAACACACGCAGAGTGCGCTCAATATGTCCTATGTGCTGACTTCTTCCAACGACTTCAACAATACTGTGGCGCATATCGTCAAGGGCTTGAACAGCGCAGGATTCAGCGATAAGGACTATCGAATTGGGGAGTCCGCAAAACCGCAGATTCCCGAACAGGCAGCAGAGCAAATCACGCTGCCTGACCCGCAAGGAACTTCCAAACCGGAAAGCGCCGAGGACGATTTTTCGGGGCTGGATGGGAAATTGATCGGGGCAGAGTTGGAGCGGCGCAGAGAACAAGTGCAAACGCCTGAAATCGCCCCGAAAGCCGACACCATGCTGGACGCTGCCGCAGAGGTCGAAAAGGCGTACACAGACGCAATTCAGCAGACCGGCAATGATCCGGTGATGGACAATCTTCCGTGGGAGGTGCGGGATAAAGTGAAATCGTTTGGGGTAAACCCGCAGTTCCGGGAAGATATTGAAACGCTGCAAATCCCGCAGTTTTTCCTGAAAGTTGAGCAATCTTTGTTTACGGACGGTTCTTTTGAACTGCTGGACAAGGAAATGCTGGCAGAGGGCTTTACCCTCAAGGGCAAGGCATACGACGTTGATTTTGCCGCCGCAGACGATGAAATCCGCGAAATCGACGTGCGGGAGCAGGACGGCGGTTTGCCGAAGGTGTTCAAGATGGTGAGTGCCGAGCAGCGGTACTTCAAGGAGTGGTTCAACAATCTGCCACCGGAAAGCCGGGTGCGTCAATGCAAGGAAATGATGTTCAATCAGCTTAACAAGCTGAATATGGTGGACGCTGCCGAGCTGCGTGCCTACATAAACCGTATCGTGGACGATATGGACAAGGCGCAGCTTGCCGCCATGGAGAAAGCCCCGCTGGGCTATGCGGCGAAGATCCGTGACAAGATTGAAACGTTGCTGGAAGTCCACTATCGGGAAACTTTTGAAAAGTGGCTGGAAACGGAGCGCATCGTCTGCAAGCCCTATTTCCGTCTGCGCCCCTCTATCCATCCTGCCACATATACCGACATATATGCCCGTTCGCTGTACACGGCGGAGGACGGCGATATGAACAAGCTGGAAGAAAAGCTGATTGTGGAGTTGACCGCCCTGCCGAATGTCCGCTGGTGGCACAGGAATATTGCAAAGCAGGATTTTGCAATCAATGGCTTTATCAAGCATTATCCCGATATTCTGATTATGACCCAAAGCGGCAAGCTCATCTGCGCGGAAACCAAGGGCGAACATCTGAAAAATGATGGTAGCCGGGAGAGGATTGCTCTCGGTCAAGCGTGGCGTACAGCAGCGGGCAAGGACTATCGCTATTATATGGTGTTTGAGAATGACGAAAACCTCTTGCCGGGTGCAATGAGCATGAGTCAGTTTATCGACACGGTAAAGGCGCTGTAAGGGAGGTGCGTGTTTTGAAACTGCCATATGAAAACGAACTGTATGAGCTGCGAAAGTGGATAGACTTTACAAACGCAAATTTGCAGATGCAGTTTCTCCACACACCTCAGGAAATTCAGCGCGTCCACCAATGGATCAATGCAATTACAAGAGGAATACAAGCGGACTATCCTTTTTATGCGACTACGCTCCCCGGTGTTGCAAATATACTCTTTCAGCAAAACGAGATGGGTGCTATTTTCCTGAATCCTGCGGCATTTGGCGAGCTGGTAGTAATTGTTCGCCATATCGAAGCAGAACCCGTTGCTGTCCAGTTCTGGTCCGATATTCACCCGCGAATTGTGAATGTCTCCCATGAGTTATATGTAGATGGTCACTACTCAACCGCAGCAGAAAAGGCGGTCAAAGAAGTAGAATCTCGTCTGCGCGAAAAGTTTTCGGAATTAAAACTCAGCGCAGCAGTTCCCGTGAAGATTGGTGATGTGATTGGCGCACTTATGAGCGAGAACGGCGCTTTCAAATTCTGTGACACAACTACCACCAGCGGCAGGGACTACCGACGTGGAATCCAATCTCTGTTTGAAGGAATCGTGGCAGCCTATCGCAACCCTGCAGCTCATGCTAATCTTCAATATGAAAAACGTGAGGCTATGGAGCAAATCATGCTGGCAAGCCAGCTGATGTATGTGTTGGACAAGCCACAATTATAAGGAGAATCTATGGATTTTAGAAAACTTCCATCTAATTCTGAAGGGTTACTGTTAAAGCTGGTCTGTTCAGAAAACCCTACGCAGGTATTGCGGGAACAATACAACGGGCTTTCTATGCAACAAGAGCAAGAACTTGACGGTATCATAAGAGAGCTAAAAGGACTCGGCTATATTGATGTTAAATGGGCTGATAATGAGCCATACTTTGTCATTCTAAATAATTCTGCAAGAACATATAGTGAACGATTGGCTGAGTACAACGCGCATAACCCCATCAATGCAACACAAGGGAAAAAGGTGAGAAATACAATTTTCATAAGCCACCGATCAACTGATAAAGGTATTGCGGATATGCTTGTTGACTTTTTTGCAGGAACCGGAATTTCTAAGGAAACGGTTTTCTGCTCTTCTCTGCCGGGCAACGACATAAATGAACGCATTTCTGATGAAGTCAGAACTGCGCTGAAAAGCAGCGCAGTTAGCATTGCGATTCTTTCGCATGATTACTATCAGAGTGCCTATTGCCTGAATGAAGCGGGGGTGCTCTGGTATGAGGACGTTCCTGTAATTCCAGTTGCCTTGCCGGAAATTAATTCGGGCAACATGTACGGATTCCTAAATAACGAATATAAGTTAAGACGGTTGGATTCCGATACAGATATTTCATACATTTATGATACTGTGAGCGAAGCGGTATCGGCTCCGCACACAAAAGCCAGTCTTATCACATACGAGAATAATAAACTTAGAACAAGGTATGCAGAATATTTGAAAGCGAGAGAATTGCCCCCGGGTGGTTCTGATAATTCCATCGCAGATACTATTGCAGAAATAACCACTGACGATGAACGAATCGTGCTATACTACATACTTCATGAAAATGTTCGAAAAGTCTCTAAATCTACTGTTTCAAGCTGGTTAAACACATGCGAAATCCGTGGCGTAAATGTCGATAACGCGTTTGATCTGCTGTCATCTTTTGATAACGGGGCTTTGAATAACGATACTCTGGAATTTGGCATCGACACTTTTCGCAAATACTCTGCAAACGCAGCACAGATACTTCCACCACTTAAAAAATGCGTAGATCAGCATATTGAATTAGCCGTCAACATATTCAAAAAAATCTGGTCAGATGACACGCTTAACATTAATATACGGCTGTTTATTGCTTATATTGTGGAAGAGAGAATGCGCGCGTTTGGTGACCGTTGGATGGCAGAAGGAGAAATCGAAAATATAAGGCAGTGGGAGAGCAAAAACACACTTGATTCCACACTTTCAAACAACTATGGAAGTTGCCTTGAATTTTTTGTTCAAAATGAGCTTGTATATGCAAGCAGTTGGACAAGCTATGGAAATCCGCGAGAGTATACTTTATTCCCTTCTCTACAGGAACTCCTTTTTAATTGTCCCCATAAGATTATGGAGGAATTGCAAAAAGTCAAAGATGCCTATCATTTAGATTTGCCATTTTGAGTTTTAAGAAACCCAGCATCACGCCAAACGGCGTGATGCTGGGCTTTGTACTTAGTTCCATTCCTCAGCTAAGAGGAAATCGCGGATATTTCGGTGCTTGATCCCGTTTCGGCTCATGTCGAACTCATCGAGAGAAACAACGTACTTCGGGAAGTTATCGCGGATAGAGTCATACGCGCCGAACTCGCGGTTGACCGTTTCGTCGGATGCGAGCAGATAGCACATCTGAACGTACAGCTTTTCGCCGCGCTTGTCGCATACAAAATCAATTTCCTTATCGCCTGTTCTGCCGACAGTCACTTCATAGCCCCGGCGCAGCAGCTCAAGATAGACGATGTTTTCCAAAATAAGATTGATGTCCCGCATATTGCCGCCAAAGACCGCCTCGCGGATGCCATGATCGGCAATATAATACTTCTCGTTGGAGGCAAGTATCTGTTTGCCCTGCAAGTCCTCCCGCTTCACCTGATAGAAAAGGTACGCCTCGCAGCAGTATTTGATATAGTTCAGGATCGTTTCCGGGGCAACGGTGCGCTGCTCGTTTTTCAGGAACTTCGCAAGCGAGGTCGCCGAGAAAGTCGTTCCCACATTGGCGATCACATAGGCAATGATCCGTTCCAGCAAATCAACATCCCGGATTTTATTCCGCTTCACGATGTCCTTGAGCTGGACAGAGTTGAACAGATCGTGAAGATATTGCTTGGACGGCGCATCCGCATAGCGGAGGTTTGCGAGGTAGGGCATTCCTCCGGCAAGCAGGTACTTTTGGAAACACTGCTGAATGGACGCATCAGGCGCAATCGAACGGTACAGCTCCATGAACTCCCCAAATGAGAACGGATAGATCACAAACTCCACATAGCGTCCACCTAAATAGGTCGCAAGCTCACCGGACAGCAGCTTTGCATTGGAGCCGGTGATGTAGATGTCACAGTCCAATGAGACGCGGAAAGAGTTGATGCACTTCTCCCAGTCCTTGACCTCCTGGATCTCATCGAAAAAGAGATAGACCTTGCCTTCTATTTCTGCGGCTCTTGCGGTGATCTCATCATGCAAAGCCTGCGCGGTTTGCAGGTGGGAATAGCTCATATCTTCAAAGTTGATGGAGATAAACTGCGCCCGGCTGACGCCGGACTCCGCAAGCTCCTGCTGGATCAACTCCAACATGACCGACTTTCCGCAGCGGCGGATACCGGTCATGACCTTGACCAGTTCCGTTCCGATGAACGGACGGATGCGGCTCATATACAGTTCGCGTTTAATCATAAAACTTCACCCTCCTTCCGTGGCTGACCACAGTATATCACATTTACGATTGAAACTCAATGGAGAAATTGCAAAAATATAAGTTATAACTTACAAAATACAGAATTCGACAAATGATTTCAGATAAGGCTTTGCTATTCAAGCAAAGCCCTGCAGAGGTAAGATTCCACCCTTTATTGGCACACGAAATGCCGTTATCACAAGGCGGAGTGGCAAGATAGGCAGGAAATCCAAGCGACGTACTGGCGATATTTTTCTCCATATTCGCCCCGAAATGCAGCAGAAAATGAAACAACCATCGGCATATCCGTTGGACGGTCATGCCGATGGCTGTGTGTTCCATCAGAGCTTTCATTCGATTTTTGGGGGGCGGTAGTAGTGTGTCATTTTCGCGTCTGCAATCCGATTTTCCATACACCATTTTTACACCATTTCGGCGTGGAGTAGTATGGAATTGCATGAAGTTATATAGTGGACATTTGTGCAGAAAATACGCTGAAATCAAGAATTATCGGTATTTATGGAGTACTATTGAGATATAGAATCAGGTGAATCGCCCTCGATACCTAGTTTTTGGCCTCGCCCCAGCGCATGCCGGAGATATGCTTATAATAGGCGGCTCTTGCCTTGTCCGAGCGGCGGATATTGCGCTTTGCCTCCTTGAGCGTGTCGCCGTAAACCTCTCTGACTCTGCCGATGCGAAATTCCATGGGCGCATGGACAAACACGCGCACGACGTTTTCGTAATCCTTCAGTACATAATCTGCGCTTCTGCCCACGATGACGCAGCTTCCGTTATCTGCGATCTTCCTTATGATCTTCTCCTGCGCCTCGATTGCATCCTGCACGACGCGCGTGCTCAGATAAAGTTCGCGCAGGATATCCGGTGAATTTTTGTGTACATCGGAAATGAACTCCTGATCAAGACCGCTTTCGTGGGCGGCAAGCGCGATCATTTCCTTGTAATAGAACGGTATTCCCAGCTTTTCGGCAACGAGCTTGCCGATCTGCTTTCCGGAAGAGCCGTGCTCGCGGGCAATGGTTATGATAACTCCGGGCGCCGAGGGCTTCAGCACCGGTGCGGCAGCGCTCTGCGCCACACCGAGAGCGGGAGCTTTGACATAATCGCTTTTAAGGAATTGCCTGTAAAACACCACGCCGACGATGCTTGTGACGGTGTCGGTCACGGGGAAGGTCAGCCAGAACCAATTAAGGCCGATGCGTGAAAACGCATACCCCAGCGGCACGAACAGCACGACCGTGCGGATCACCGTCAGCGCCGAGCTTTTCATGCTCGAGCCGACCGCCTGGAAAAACACCGGGAACGTCAGCGACGTCACCAGCGGCAGGAAGCTTACGCCGATGATGCGGAAGGCAACGCGCCCGATATCAATGACCGCCTCATCGGAGTTGAACGCGCGGAGCATCTGGGTCGGGATAAGCTCAAAGCACAGCGTTCCCAGAGCCATGAGCGCCATTCCGAAGCATACGGAGGCCCAAAGCGTCTTTTTGCAGCGATCAATGTTGCGCGAGGCATAGTTGAAGCTTATGACCGGCACGATGCAGGTCTGCATGGCGCCCAAGGGGATGAAGAAAAAGCTCTGCCACTTGTAGTAAAGGCCGAGAACCGTCACCGCCTGATCGGAAAACGCCGCCAGGATAAGATTAAGTCCAAATATGTAAAACGTATACGCCGACTGCATCAGAATATTCGACGCACCGAGGCGGAATATCTCGCCGATGTGGTGCGGATATACCGCCCTTTCGGGAGAGCTGCGGAAACCCTTTTTCATGACAATCAGCGCCGCGACTATCTGCCCGGCGACCGTTGCGGCGGCAGCGCCCGAAATGCCCATTTCCGGCAGGCCGAGCATGCCGAAGATCAGCAGCGGATCCAATATAATATTGGCGACCGCGCCGGCTATCTGTGCGATCATCGGCGTTTTCATGTCGCCGCCTGCCTGCAGCACCTTTGTCCAGATGCTCTCGAGGAAAAGTCCGAAGCTGAAAACGCAGACTATCCTGCCGTAAACGACAACATCGGCGATTATCGCCGGGTCATCGGTGGACATTTTTGCAAACGCAGGCATGGCGCACCACGATATCGCGGCAAACAAAAGCCACAGAAAAACGGCCAGCGGAGTTCCCACGCCGGCGTATTCGTCGGCCTTTTCGTTTTCGCCGACGCCAAGCTTTGCGGCCATGACGGTGTTGATGCCCACGCCCGTGCCCACGGCAAGCGCGATCATCAGAAGCTGGATCGGATAGATGATCGACAGTGCGGTCAGGCCCGATCCGGAATACCTGCCGACAAACAGGCTGTCAATAATGTTGTACAGCGCCTGAATAAGCTGCGCGAGCATAACAGGCGGCGCAAGCCTGAATAAAATTTTGCTGATTTTTTCGGTTCCGAAAAGCTTTGTTGTTTCCATATGTGCCTCACCCTTTTCAAACGGAACTGAGGCAGTATATCACCGCCGCCGACAGTTTTCAATAGGCTCGGCAAAAACAATGCGCGCTGTAATGCATATTCGTCATATCACTCTTTTTATAGCAAAAAAATCTTGACTCTACAATAATTGTAGAGTTTAATATAAGCGTGGCGAGGGCCAATCCGTTTTTAATTGTCTATGGGCACAAAATGTATTTTGCGGTTTCGTTAAGGACGGCCCTCGTCATACTTTTTTGAGGTGATATACCGTGGAGCGCAATCTTACAACGGGCAGCGTTTTCAAAAACATCGTCATTTTCTCGCTGCCGTATTTTCTGTCTTACTTCCTCCAGACCCTTTACGGACTGGCGGATTTATTTATTATAGGCCAATATGAGGGTGTTGCATCGACAACGGCGGTTTCCGTCGGCAGCCAGGTCATGCACATGCTGACGGTCATGATCGTCGGCCTTGCTATGGGCACGACGGTGTCTATAGGCCGCGCGGTCGGAGCCGGCGACAAAAAGCGCATGTCCGCCTGCGTGGGAAACACCGTTACGCTGTTCATGCTCGTTTCCGTCGTGCTGACGGCGGCGCTGGTGCTGCTGGTCGATCCCATCGTTTCCGTGATGTCAACTCCGGCCGAAGCCGTGGACGGCACGGCGCGGTACCTCACCGTGTGCTTTATCGGCATCCCGTTTATAACCGCGTACAACATCATAAGCAGCATTTTCCGCGGCATGGGCGACAGCAAAAGCCCCATGTATTTCATTGCGGTGGCCTGCGCGGCAAACATTGCGCTCGACTATCTGTTCATGGGCGCTATGCGCCTCGGCCCCGTGGGCGCTGCGCTGGGCACAACGCTTGCGCAGGCGATAAGCGTGCTCGTTGCATTTATCGCCATCCGCCGCCGCAGGAGCGTTGCCGTTTCGCGCGCCGATCTTCGCCCCCGGCGCGACGTTATGGGGCAGATCCTCGGCATCGGCGTGCCCGTTGCGCTTCAGGACGGGCTTATCCAGATCGCGTTCATCCTCATAACCGTTATCGCAAATCTCCGCGGACTGACGGACTCTGCCGCGGTCGGCATAGTCGAAAAGCTCATAAGCTTCCTGTTCCTTGTTCCGTCGTCGATGCTCTCGACGGTATCCGCCATCGGCGCGCAGAACATCGGCGCCGGGGATTACGGCCGGGCAAAGCAGACCATGTGGTACGCAATCGGCATTGCCGTCGGCTTCGGTATCATAGTCAGCGTCCTGTTCCAGTTTATCGCCGAGCCGGTGGTCGGCCTGTTTACGCCGGATGAGGGCGTTATCGCCGCCGGCGGGCAGTACATGCATGGCTACATCTTCGACTGCCTGTTTGCAGGCATCCACTTCTGCTTCAGCGGCTATTTCTGCGCCTGCGGCAAGTCGATGATCTCGTTTATCCACAACATTTCGGGCGTTGCGCTTGTGCGCGTTCCGGGCGCATACCTGATGTCGAAAATGTACCCTGCGACGCTGCTCCCGATGGGGCTTGCAACGGCGGCAGGCTCGATTTTGCAGGTTCTTATCTGCATCGTCGCATACAGGATAATATGCCGCCGCGGAAAGGACGTGCATGCCCTTGGATAAGAGCAATCTGTTTTCTATCGGCGACATCGCCAAGCTTTTCAACCTCAGCGCCGGTACGCTGCGCCACTATGAAACGCTTGGGCTTATCACGCCCGAATACACAGACCCCGACACGGGCTATCGCTACTACAGCGTGCGGCAGTTTGAGCCGCTGAACACCGTGCGCTATCTGCGCATGCTGAATATGCCGCTCGGCTCGATCGGCGATTTTCTCCAAAACCGAGACGTTGACGTCATTGAGCAGAAGCTCCGCCGTCAAAAGGAAGAGATTCTGGAAAAGCAGCGCGAGCTTGCCGTTATCGAGGTGAAAATGCTGCCGCCCTGCCGCCTTGTCTGGGTCGAAAAACCGCTGAGTATTGATGATTCGCTTGACATGGAGCTTCCCATACGCAGGCTCGACAGCGCGCAGGACACGGCCGTGTTTCTCGGCAAGGTGGGCGTCGGCATATCGCGAGATAACCTGCTCGGCGAGAGGTTTGATAAATACGACTGCATTTTCCTCATCCTCGACGAGGACGAGGACTTTGAGGGCGCAAAGTGTCTTCCGGAAGCCAAGTGCGTCAGTCTGCGCTACTGCGGAAGCCACAGGGAGGCCGCAGCACAGTACAAAACGCTCTCGCGATACATGCGCGAAAATGAGCTTTCCCCTGCCGGATTTTCGCGCGAGGTCACGATGATAGACTTCGGCATCACCTGCGACCCCGAAAAATTCGTCACCGAGATCAGCATCCCGATAACAGAGAAATAGAAAAAGACCGCATCCGTTTGGACGCGGTCTTAAACTTTGTAATCTTAAATTACTTAATGCCGTACTTCTTGTTGAACTTATCAACACGGCCGCTGGTGTCGACCAGCTTCTGCTTGCCGGTGTAGAAGGGGTGGCACTTCGAGCAGATCTCGACGGTGATGCCGGGGCGGGTCGAGCCGGTCTCGGTGGTTGCGCCGCAAGCGCACTTTATAACGGTGGGCTGATAGTTAGGATGGATTCCTGCCTTCATTGTTCATATCTCCTCGTCGTAGGCTATCTTGAGCACGCAAAAGCGTGGTTACAAGACGCAAAGGTAATTGTAGCACAGCACTTTGCTATTTGCAAGAACTTTTTACGGTTTCGCCGGAATATAAAAAATACAAAACGCACTCGCGCACGGGCTTGCCTGTCATCCGCTGTGCGGCATAGGCATAGGCCTCAAGCTGTTTTGAATAGGTCTGCGCACGCTCGGCGGTCTCCTCGCCGCGGACTCGGTCGGTTTTATAGTCGATTATCGTAAGCTCGCCGGCCTCCTCGATCATGCAGTCGATAACGCCCTGCATGAGCACGCTCTCGCCCTCGCCGCCGGGGAAGAATTTTTCCGCCGGGCAAAGCAGCGAAAACTTAAACTCGCGCTTTCGCGCATCGGCCGACATTATGCGCCTGCCGAGCGGCGAGGAAAACAGACGCAGAATGCTGCCGGTATCGACGGCCTCGGCCTGACGGGCGCTTAAAAAGCGCGCTGCGGTCAGCCGCGCAAGCTCCTCGCGTATCTCCTGCTCGGTGCCTGTTTTTTCATAGTCGATGTATTGCAGAAGCATATGCGTCGCCGTGCCGCGCGCTGTCGGGCTGAGCTTATCCCCGCCGAGACGGGGCGCGCGAAAATGAGCATGCTGCATCGGCACGATGCTCTGCGCCTCCTCGTCGGGCGCTTCAAGGCGCTTCAGCTCCGTTGCCGTGACCTTCGAGGGCAGCGCGGACGCGGCCGCATGGATACGAAAACGCGGCGTTTTTCTCAAGCACGGCAACAAGCTCCGGGTCTGCGCAGGTAATGTCCGCCACGGCTGCGGTATCCTGCTGCATTTCCTGAACCTCCGTGTTCAAAAAGCTAAGGCGGAAATTTTCATCCTCGGTGCTCAGCTGAGCATAGATCATCCATTCGGCCATGCTCGATGCATTAAGCAGTATCTCCGGTGACATTGGGCGCGTGCATTGCAGCATCATTTTCTGCATTTTTTCCTCTGGATGCTTTATCGCCGCCGTAACAATGAGCCTTTCGCGCGCGCGCGTGAGCGCGACGTATAAAAGGCGCATCTCCTCGGAAAGCTGCTCGCGCCGCAGCCGCTGCTTTATCGCGCTGCGCGCAAGGCCGGGATATTCGAGCCTGCGCGCGGTGTCGTAGATCTTAGCGCCAAGGCCAAGCTCGGGATGAACGAGCACTGTCTGCTTGAGGTCGGCATCGTTGAACCTGCGAGAGGTATCGCACACAAAAACGACCGGAAATTCAAGTCCCTTGGATTTGTGGATGGTCATTATCTTCACCGCATCGTCGGATGATGCCGCGCCCATGTCTCCGCCGTGCTCGGCAAGCTGCCTGAGCCAGCGGCAGAAGCGGTGCAGTCCGCGAAATCCGCCGGCGGAAAAGCGCTTTGCAAGCGTGAGCATCATGCGCATGTTAGCGCACCTCTGCGGCGCATCCTGCATGGCGGCGCAAAGCGCCATGAGGTCGAGCTCATCATAGACAAACATCAAAAGCTCGTCGATCGACATTTCGGGAGCGCGCGAGCGCAATTTATCGAGCGTCTTCAGAAAATTCGCGCATTTTTCGTTATCCTGCGCGGCGGCTTTGAGCGCCGTGTAAAAATCCGAATTTCGGTCGGCAAGGCGTATCTCCGTCAGCTCGTCGGCGGAAAAGCCGAACGCGCCCGAGCGCAGCACCGCGATGAGCGCAACATCCTGATGCGGATTGTCGATAACCGCAAGCAGGCTCATAAGCGAGGCTATCTCCGTCGAGCCGAAGAAGCTGCCTCCCTGACCTGCCGCAACGGGTATGCCGCGCAGGATAAGCTCGCGGCGGTAGGTCTCGCCTACGGAGTTGCCGAGCGCATGAGCAGCGCGATATCCCCGTAGCCGAGCGCGCGGCCGTTTACCGTCATGCCCGAGTGCATGAGTTCAAGGATCTTCTCGGCAACGGCGGCGGCCTCCTTTTCGGCCTTGCCGCGCAGATCGTCCTCGTCGGCGCTGACATCTATGAGAACAAGCTCCGGAGAAACGCCCTCGTCGTCGTAAACTCCGCCGCATTTAAGGTGCGCGTTTTCGTCGTAATCGACCTCACCGAGTTTTTTCGACATGCAGACTTCAAAAACGCCGTTTATGCCGTCGATCACCTCACGGCGAGAACGGAAGTTTTCCTGAAGCATTATCTTCACAGGCTCGCCCTCGCGCGCATCGGGCAAAAATGCGTATTTTTCATATTTATCGGTGAATATCAGGGGATCGGCAAGGCGGAAGCGATAGATCGACTGCTTCACGTCGCCGACCATGAACAGGTTGCTCCCATCCCTTGAAAGTGCGCGGAATATCTCGTCCTGAACGGAGTTTACGTCCTGATACTCATCGACCATGATCTCGCAAAAGCGCTCGCCGGTTTCGCGTGCAAGGGCTGTCGGGCTTCCGTCCTCATTCGTCAGAAGCTGGGCGGTAAGGGGCTCAAGGTCTGCAAAATCGACCTCTGCCCTGCGGCGCTTTTCGGTGCCGTAGGCTCTGTCAAAGCGCAGGGTCAGCTCGATGAGCGCGCGCATGGCCGGCGCCGAGGCGCGCATGTCGCTCAGGAGCTTTTCGCTGTCGTCCGAGAGCATTTTCGTGAATTTTTCGCAGTCTTTCTTGCAAAGAGCGCGCACCTGCTTTACATACTCGGAAAGCTCGGGGTCTGGCGAATTTAAAAGCCTGCCGAGCGTTGGGAAGCTTACGGGCAGCTCCTGCCGCGCCCTGTCCCAGCCGAGGGCGCACGCGCGAGCGAGCGAGCGCAGCGAAAGCGCGGTATCCGCGCAGCTCGGGCCGTATTTTTCGGCGATGACCTTGTTTTCGGCCGCCCTTTGGCAAACATCGTCCATCCTCTGCGCCCAGTACTGCGCCGAGGCGCTGACCTCCTCGAGGATCTCCGCGCCCCAGACGGTTTTTCCTGCGTCGTCGGCGTCGGCTTCTATTGCCTCCAGCTGCTCGCCCAGCCACTTTGCAGGGCGCGCGTGGCTCTGCGTTTTGCGGTGCAGCGCAAGCACCGTTTCCGCAAGGCGATCGTCGCTCCGACCGGCCCCCACCGTGTCGGCAAGGAGCTTAAAGCCCTCGTCGGGCGCTTCGTAGCACTCATCGAGCACGCGCTGGATAACGCGCTGCTTTATCGCCTCCGCCCTGTCCTCCTCGATGACCTTGAACTCCGGCGAAAGCTGCGCCGCGTGGCAGTTTTCGCGCAGGAAGCTCTGGCAGAACGAGTCGATCGTGCCGATCTGCGCCTTGGCGCACAATGCGCTCTGCCGCTTGAGCCTGCGGTTATCGGGATCTGCGGCAAGGCGCTCGGATATCTCGTCGAGTATGCGGCTGCGAAGCTCTGCGGCCGCGGCCTTGGTGAAGGTTATGACCAGGAAGCTGTCGATATCCGCGTCATGCTCTATTCTGCGAAGCAGGCGCTCGGTGAGCACCCTTGTTTTTCCGCTTCCGGCCGCCGCCGAAACAAGCACGGCGCGCCCGGTTTCCTCGATCGCGCATTTCTGCGACGCTGTCGGCTCAAACCTCGCCATCTTCCTCGCCTCCTTCCAGAACGCTCCACACCTTCGTTGCAGGCAGGTGCGGAGTAGATCGCATGCTCTCGCCGTTTTCGCCGTCGGCAAAGCGGCATGCATCGAAATAATCGCAGTTTATGCAGGCATTCTCCTGCTGTCCGGCATAGTAAGGGTCGGCAGCTATGCTGCCGCGCCGAAGCTCCGACGCCATTTCGCACAGCGTTTGGTCGATATGCCGGGCGAGCGTGCCCAGGCGCTCTGCCGAAACGAGCGCGTCGCCGGCAGGGCCGTTTTTCTTGAAATCAACGGGTATATACTTCGGCGTGTCGGCATGCTCCATCGCCCGGATGACCTCCGGATCGCTGAGCACAAGGCCGCTGCGGCGCAGACCCTTGCTGCGCTTTTTCTCAAGCTCGGCGTCGCTTATATCCCCGTCCTCGCTTATCACTCCGTCGCGCGCCGGAACGTACAGCACTCCGGCCGGGACGATCTCCTCGCCGTACAGAAGCTTTCCGTTCTCGCCCAGCGAGAAAAGGTACAGAAGCATTTGCAGGTTCATGCCGTACAGCACGTCCGAGAGGTCAAATTTCTTGCGCCCTGTTTTGTAATCGACAACGCGCAGATACAGCTTGCCCTCGTGCAGCCAGCCGTCCACCCTGTCGGCAATGCCGGTGAGCACGAGCTTATCCTCGCCCTCGCCAAGCTCAAGCGGCGGAAGCTGCGGCGTGTCGGCAAAGTCAAGCTCAAACGACAGCGGCTGAAAATCGCTGCGGCGCAGCTCGTCGGCAAGATCGAGCACTATCCGATGTACGCTGCCGGTCAGGCGGCGGAAAAGATATTCAAAGCGCTTGCTTTTATCGCGAAAATCGTTAAGCTCGCGCGTGATGTATTCGTCGATGTATTTATCGCACAGCCGCGTAACGGTCTCGTCGTCAACGCTCTTGTAGCCACCCATGGAGGCGGCCTCGCGCGAGACCTGCTCCAGGATCCTGTGCATAAACGTGCCCATCTCGGGCGCTGTGAAGCCTGCCGGCTCACGCGGCTTTGCCTTGAGCGCGTACTGCATGAAGTAAGCAAAGCGGCAGGACGCAAATTTATCTATCCTCGATGCCGAAAGGCGCAGCTTTTCGCCGTAAAGCGCCCTGACCGACGCGCGCGAAAGACTGCCGCGGCTGCGGTTTGCCTGCGCTTCAAGCGAGCGCAGACGCTCCGGCTCGTGCCGGGTGAAAAACTCGGCCGCGCTTGCCGCGCACGCTCCGCCGCCGTGCAGCGACTGCGCGGCAAGCTCCAGCGCCGGAGCTGCGGCGTTA
>OGFD01000383.1_pt1 | contig 31287 bp, 33 predicted proteins | sample 1570851 | NCBI WGS metagenome assembly OGFD01 (sample SAMEA2582077, study PRJEB24529) | metagenome | biome: Human gut stool | place: China | collected 2011
GAGTTAGTGATCCGGTGGTATGTGAGTGGAAATGCCATCGCTCAACGGATAAAAGCTACCCTGGGGATAACAGGCTGATCTCCCCCAAGCGTCCACAGCGACGGGGAGGTTTGGCACCTCGATGTCGGCTCGTCACATCCTGGGGCTGAATTCGGTCCCAAGGGTTCGGCTGTTCGCCGATTAAAGTGGCACGCGAGCTGGGTTCAGAACGTCGTGAGACAGTTCGGTCCCTATCTGTTGCGGGCGTAAGAGATTTGAAGGGAGCTGTCCTTAGTACGAGAGGACCGGGATGGACGTACCTCTGGTGCACCAGTTGTCCTGCCAAGGGCATAGCTGGGTAGCTATGTACGGACGAGATAAACGCTGAAGGCATCTAAGCGTGAAACTCCCCCTAAGATAAGATCTCCCATCCTTTATGGAGTAAGGGTCCATGTAGACTACATGGTTGATAGGCCGGCGGTGTAAGCGCAGTAATGTGTTCAGCCTACCGGTACTAATAGCCCGAGGGCTTGACCTACAGTTATGCAGGCAGCCTTGTTTCTTCCTTCCTTTTCTGTTCAGTTTTGAGGGTGTAATGCCTCAAATAGTTGGTGTTTTTAACGGTGAGGGTCCACCCGTTCCCATTCCGAACACGGAAGTTAAGCTCACCAGTGCCGACAATACTTGTCTGGAGACGGATCGGGAAGATAGGTCAATGCCAACATCGAAGGGTTTGGCGCAAGTCAAGCCCTTTGCTTTTGCCTCCTTAGCTCAACAGGTAGAGCATGCGGCTGTTAACCGCAGGGTCGTAGGTTCGAATCCTACAGGGGGCGCCAATGGTATTGCCGCCACATTTGTGACGGCAATACTGATATTAGGGCCTTTAGCTCAGTTGGTTAGAGCAACCGGCTCATAACCGGTCGGTCTGGGGTTCGAGTCCCTGAAGGCCCACCAATTTTATAGGGGAATAGCTCAGCTGGTAGAGCGGCGGTCTCCAAAACCGTAGGCCGAGGGTTCGAAGCCTTCTTCCCCTGCCAAACACCGGACAATTTGTCCGGTGTTTTTTATGTATTCCTTGACTTATATCTTGATCTGAATTATGATGCTTTTGTAGACCTGATGGGCGAGCTTTCAGCGTTCGGCGCTGCCTCTGCCGGTGTAGGGTCTACTTTTTCATTTGTGCGTCTTGTAGTCTTGTGATAATGAGGTTTCAATACACTTTTTTGAACCATATTTTTATCAAATATTTGCGTAATGATTTAAGTTCGCGATCTGTTGGGCATTCATTTCGCGCAAGCTTTTTTGATTGATCAGCATAATGTTTGTTGACATTTTCGCTTGAGGTGGGTATACTGTTAGCAGAAGTAGGCGCACCACTTCTGCTGCTCACTGCTTTAGTAGGCGGTACGGTGCGCCTGCCATTCTATCTGTGCATTTTTCAAATTCGCGCTGTATATAGCCGTTGCTTTTGTTTGGCATCTTGGGCACTGTGACCCTTGCTCCCGAATATAAAGCAGCGGCTTTTCCGCGTCAATATGTAGGCGTTCATTCTGCCGCCGCAGCTCAGTAATACTCTCCGGCTCTCGGGAGTAGCTATTGACATTTTTGCTTTAATCGGTTATACTTTCGTCGAAGTTGGAATTCTGCTCCGCGCCTCTGATTTCCAGAGAGTGCACTTCAGCGTTTTCAACTTTTTTTATTTTGCCCCTTGTGGTATACAGAATCGTTCTGCCATCCGAAGCTTTTGCTATATCATCTTAAAGAGCATGGCACTGCGCAGCTCGCCAAGGCTTATATCGCCCTGTGGGGCGCGATAGGCTAACTACACATATAAGAGAAAAGCTCCTGCAAGATCATCTTGCAGGAGCTTTGAGTTTAGATATCAGAATGCCTTGACAAACTCCATGTAGCGATGGAGCATTGCTGCCATCTCGGAGCGGAGCGCGGTCTTGTTGGGGCCGAAGCTGCCATCGGTGTAGCCGTTGACAACACCAACAGAGGTTGCCCAGATGATCGCGTCGCGCGCCCATGCACCTACGCTGGCCGCGTCGGTGAAGTTGGGAACGCCGCTCACGGTCGGAGAACCGGAATAGCGATAGACCATGGTGACGATTTCCGCGCGTGTTATGCTGTCGTTGGGAGCGAACGTCGTGGCGGTCTTGCCGAGGGTGACTCCGGCGTTATATGCCCAGATGATCGCGTCGTAGCACCACTTTGCGCCGATATCGGTGAATGCAGGGATCTGCATGCCTTCAACGGAAGGCGAGCCCTCCATGCGATAGAGGACGGTGACGAACATTGCGCGCGTCATCTTGGTGTCCGGGCCGAACTTGGTGGCGGAAACGCCCTTCATGATGCCGTGCTGCCATACATACTCAACATCGGCGCGGCACCAAGCGGTTTTGGGAACGTCGGTGAAGGGGAAGGGAACGTATTCGCCGCAGTTTTTGCAGCGGATACCGTCGAGGTCGCTGAAATCGTGGCCGGTGGCCTTGATGACCTCGGATACGCTGAGAACTTCATTGCACACGCTGCAGTGGCTGCCTTCGGTGCGGCCATCGGTGGTGCAGGTAGCTGCGATGGCCGGAGTGTCAATGACCTTGACGTGCTGGCAGGGGACGACCGGGGTAACGGTGAGCTTTGCCTCGTCGGTCACAAACAGGGTGATGTCCTTAAGCGCGATGTTATAGATCACGCATGCGAAGGTGCGGCCGTTATCCGCGGCTGCGGTGTTCTTAAGCTCAAGAGTGTCAGTGGTGCTGAGGGAAACCTTGCTCAGAGCCTGGAAGAGCTTCATTGCGATCTCAAGCTTGCTGCCGGAAAAGTCGATGCCGCCGAGGTCAAGACCCTTGACGACGGAAGGCTCGATCCACATGTACTTGAGGCCGGATGCCTTACTGTTGACCTTGACATTGAAGGTCGCGGTCTCGCCTTCATTCACGGTAACGTCTTTGGGGCCGGTAACATCAAGCTTGCTGCCGATAAGTCCGGCGATAGCCTTGAGAAGAGTGTATGCATCAAGCTGCCCGAGAATTCCGCCGATATCGCCGTCACCGCCGATGAGTCCCTTGAGGATCTCAATAATCTTATCGGTAGGGATATTGCCGTTGCTATCACCGAACAAGTACTTGAGGATATCAATAATATCCTTGCTGTTGAAGCTGCCGTTTTCAAGAAGCTTCTTTAAGGTCTCGTAAAGCGTTTTCATATCCATATCCTTGAGCTTTTCAAGGAGCTGCTTGGCGGTATTGCTGTCAAGGCCGAGCTTTTCGAGAATTTGGACGATCGTGTCGATATTAAGCCCTTTCAGAAGATTCTCAAGCTCGCCGTTGGGGTCGCCGTCTTTGATCAGGGCTTGTATTCTCCCGACGATATCCTGAATATCTATACTCTGACTGTCCGTTGTATCGTCGTTCCCTGTGACGGATACGGCATCGGCAATGGCATAAACGGGCAGCAGCGTGAATACGAGCGCCAGAACCATTACCAGACTGATAATTCGTGTTCTCATTTTTTTCCTCCTTGCTCCATTTGCAAAAGTCATAGTGTCAACATACGACAAATATTATACAGAATTATTACATCACTTGCAACGGTATTCATACAAAAAGTTTAAAAACAGCGAAATAGCCAGTTATATAAGAAAATAATTGTGCATAATTTGCACTGACATGACGATTATACAATCATATGTATGTCGTTTCCCGACGAAACTCGGCCGGAACGTCGAATATTGATTCGTGCTCGCTTATCGCAACCTCGCGCAGATCAAAGCCGCCGACGGAAACGCACCGCCGGCAGGCTGCGCCGACGGCTATGCGTATGCAAAGCTTCACGATATCCTCCGGCTTATTCTGTTTCTTAGTTTTGCAGGATAGACAGCTTCTGCACCAACGCAGGATCCATGCACTTTGAGGTAAATGAATTAAGAATTCAAAAAGCCCGTCCGGGAGGACAGGCTTTTTGCTATGCAATAGTATTTTTTGTGATTCTTTAATGATCCGCCTTTTTGCATATTGCGCTTCCGAATATCACAGGCTTTTCCCTGCCGTGCAGGGTCTGCTCGAAAATTTCCTGCGGAAGATCGAGCACGCCTTCCTTGAACAGCAGGACGATCGTCGAGCCGCCGAAGCGGAACAGACCTTTCTCCTCGCCGCGATGGATAACGCCTGCCTGACGGTAGTTTTCGATCTTGCCGACGAGACATGCGCCGACCTCGATCTGCACAACGGTACCGAAATTTTCGGTGTACAGCATGCAGTATTCACGAGTGTTCTGCATAAACACGGGCCTTTTGCGCACTACTATCGGCTGCACGGGATGATAGCGCCCCTGAATGTGCCAGTTGCGGCTTTTGAAGCCGTCGTCGATGTAGCAATAGCGGTGGTAATTCTCAACGCCAAGCCGCAGTACGAGGCAGGTGCCGTTTATGTAATCATCTGCGATATCCGCACCGCCTACGAGATCCTCGACGTTGTAATAGCTGTTTTTTATCGAAAACTCGGAGTCGCTGCTTATTTTATAGGCCGACATGTATCCGTCGCAGGGGGAGATGAGCGTGTCACGGTCGGTGTTTATCGGACGCGCGCCGGCCTTGACCTGCCGGGTGAAAAAGTCGTTGAAGCAGCGGTAATCCTGCTTTATATAGTCGCTCATATTGAGCGCGTTCGCGCGGATAAAGCCGCTGATGCGCCGGGTCGAGAGCTTCGTGTCCATATAAGCGCCGATGATTGCAGTAAGTATCGGGTTAGTCATTATCTGACGTGCCGGCCAGCCGAGATGCTTGAAGTAGCAGCAGGTAAGGCCGACGGCCATTTTCTTTGAAGTCATATCTTATCACCGTTTTTAAGCTTTCTTTTTATAAGTACGCAGAGCAAAAGAACACCGCAGAACACTATCGTTGCATAGAAGCTTATGCCGCGGCTTAAAAGCTCAACGCTCACAGGCTCGTGTACGATCTGCCTGAATCCGCTGAGCAGGATGAAATCCGCAACACCGACCGCTCCGGGGATGGGAACCGCATTCGAGCCGAGCACGGCAAGCGTCTGCACGGAAAACGCCTTGAACGCGCACTTTGCCTCGCCGCCGACCGCAAGAAACACACAAACCGAAACAAGTATCACTGACAGACGCTGCGCAAGATTGCACAGGAACACCTTTATTAGCAGCCCGGTTTCCTTTTTCAGCAGTGCGCCGCATTCCTTATACTGCTTTATCATTGCAAGCAGCTTTTCATACTGCGCGTCATAGTCCTTATAAACATGTATTTTGCACAGCAGCCTCAGCCCCCAGCGGCAAACCTTGAGGATGAGCTTTTCATTGAAAATGCACATGAGAAACAGTGCGATAAACGCTGTCTGAACAATGACGCCGAAGGCAATGAAAAGCTTCGGAACAAGGCTCATGCGGCAAAGAATGCCCGGATAAACAAGGCAGCACACAGCACTTATAGTAAGTATGGCAACCGTGTACATCACAAGGTTCAAAAGCAATGCGATAGCTGACACCGCAGCCGGAGTTCCGTACTTGAGCATGAAAATAAGCGCTGCCGGCTGGCCGCCGGTCGCAGATGGCGTGATCGCGGAAAAGAAAATATCGGAGGCGGAAAAAATAATGCCCTTTCCGGCGGGAAAACCATGCCCGAAGAATCGGCAGGTGCATTGCAGACCGAGTCCCTCAAAGTAGATAAAGCCAAATGCGCACAGCACGGCAAGCATTATCCACACAGGATCAGCACCCTTTAAAAAGCATACAAAACGTCCCCACGAAAAGCCTTTTGAGCAGGATGTGACGATCTTTATCGTTATTGCCGATATGGCAGCCAAAAGAGCTATCCACAGCAGATTGTTTTTAAGCGTATTTTTCATGAGCTTTTCTTTCACAAATCCAAGCAGCAGATCGAACAACTGTATGGGTTTTATTAGTACAGTTAGTATACACGCCTGTGATATGTTTGTCAACGCTTTTACATATAAGCGTTGACAAAAATGAGCATCGGGTAATATAATTCCTCTATTAGGGCAATGTTATACCCCAATGCACGAAAGGCGGATCTGCTAATGAAAAATGTAATTGAATTGTTTGGCTCTATGGTGTTTAACGACTGCGTCATGCAGGCGCGGCTGCCAAAACAGGCATATAAGCAGGTCCAACGCTCAATAAAGCTCGGCGAGCGGCTTGACGGCGAAACGGCCGAGATAGTTGCAAACGCGATGAAGGACTGGGCGATAGAAAAGGGCGCAACGCACTTTACGCACTGGTTCCAGCCGATGACCGGCATCACTGCCGAAAAGCACGACAGCTTTATTTCACCCAGTGATAACGGCAGAATAATCATGGAGTTTTCCGGTAAGGAGCTTATCCAGGGCGAGCCTGATGCGTCAAGCTTCCCGACCGGCGGACTGCGCGCAACGTTTGAAGCGCGCGGCTACCCCGCGTGGGATCCGACCTCGTATGCGTTTATCAAGGATAATGTCCTTTGCATACCGACGGCGTTCTGCTCTTACGGCGGCGAAGCACTGGATAAGAAAACGCCGCTTTTGCGCTCTATGGAGGCTCTCAACCGTCAAGGACTGCGCGTGCTCCGTCTGTTCGGAAATAACGACGTCACGGCCGTAAAGACCACCGTCGGCCCGGAGCAGGAGTATTTTCTCATCGACAAAAGCGTTTATGAAAAACGCAAGGATGTAATGTACACCGGCAGAACGCTCTTCGGCGCGCAGCCACCCAAGGGTCAGGAGCTGGACGATCACTATTACGGCACGATAAAGCCTCGCGTCGCCGCGTTCATGGAAGAGCTTGACGAGGAGCTGTGGAAGCTCGGCGTTCTTGCGAAAACCGAGCATAACGAGGTCGCGCCTGCCCAGCACGAGCTTGCGCCGATCTACACGACGACCAATATCGCGGCAGACCACAACCAGATAACGATGGAGCTTATGCAGAAGCTTGCGCGGAAGTACGACATGGTGTGCCTGCTGCACGAAAAGCCCTTTGCCGGCGTTAACGGCTCGGGCAAGCACAATAACTGGTCTATGACGACCGACACGGGGTTAAACCTTCTCGAGCCGGGCGAAACTCCGTATGAAAACGCGCAGTTTCTGCTGATGCTGTGTGCGGTCTTGCAGGCGGTAGACGATTATCAGGATATGCTGCGCATATCAGTTGCAAGCGCGGCAAACGACCACCGCCTGGGCGCGGCGGAAGCGCCCCCGGCGATAATCTCGGTGTTCCTCGGCGAGGAGCTTGAGGAGATACTCGAGGCGATAGAAAACGACACGCCGTATGGCGGCAAGGAAAAGGAGCAGATAAAGGTCGGCGTCCATGTTCTGCCCAAGTTTGCGCGCGACACTACCGACCGCAACCGCACCTCGCCCTTTGCCTTCACCGGCAATAAGTTTGAGTTCCGCATGCTCGGCTCGTCAACGTCCATATCCGGCGCAAACGTCGTTCTGAACACCGCCGTTGCCGAGTCGCTGCGCAAATATGCCGACATTTTGGAGAATGCCGATAATTTTGAAACGAGTCTGCACGAGCTTATCCGCAGCGTTATAAAAAAGCATAAGCGCATCATATTCAACGGAAACGGCTACGGTGAAGAGTGGCTCAAGGAAGCGGCCGCGCGCGGACTTAAAAACTTCCGCACGACGGTGGACTGCGTGCCGTATTACCTCGACATAAAGAACGTCGATCTTTTCGCGCGTCACAGAGTGTATTCCGAGATAGAGCTTGCCGCGCGCTATAAGATGAAGCTTGACAACTATTGCAAGGTCATTCGCATCGAGGCGCAGACCATGCAGGAGATGGTCTGGCAGGATATTCTCCCGGCGGCAAGCGCTTACTCAAAGCAGCTGAGCGATACTGCCATAGTTAAAGCGCAGCTCGGCATCGACAATAGCTTTGAAAAGGATCAGGCAGCCAAGATAAGCACCCTTATGAGCGAAACGGTCAAAAATGCGCAGGCATTGGCCGACGCGGCCGAATCTGCCGACGAGTATTCGGATAACTACACAAGAGCATCCGTTTTCCGCGACAAGGTGCTTCCTGCGCAGGAAGCGCTCAGAGCGAGCATTGACGGACTTGAAATCAATACGGCAAAGCAGTTCTGGCCGTATCCGACCTACGGCGATATCCTGTTCAGCGTGCAGTAAGAGCGGGAGAAGGGGGTTTAGCATTGGAACTCAGTAAAAAAACCGTAAAACGAATATTGCTCATCATAACGTTCACGGTGCTTCTCATATGGGCGATATATAATCACAAGCTGCTGCTTAAATACATCGGCGAGCTGTATTCGCTCATTTCGCCGTTTGTGATCGGCCTGTGCATAGCGTATGTGGTCAATGTCATCATGCGGCCGATCGAGCGGCTGTGGATGAAGCTTTTGAGCAAATGCAAGGGCAAATGGGTCGAAAAAATGAAGCGCCCGATATGCCTGCTGCTGAGCATACTGCTTGTCATAGGCATCATTCTCGCCGTCGTGTTCATTATCATGCCTGAGCTGAGCGATTCGGTGTCCTCGCTTGTGAGCATGGTGCCCTCGTATGTATCCGAGGTGGAAAGCTGGTGGGAAGCTCTGGCTCTGCGTCTGGATAAGTACGGAGTGGAGCTGCCGCAATTCAGCTTTGATACGGATAAGTTTATTCAGATCCTCAAGGACGGCGGCACGGCTGTTTTGAATACCACCCTGTCGGCAACGACGTCGATCGTAACGGCGGTCATAAACATCGTGCTGGCGCTTGCGTTTTCCATCTATGTTCTTGCTCAGAAGGAAACGCTCAAGCGGCAGTCGAAAAAGGTGCTTGCAAAGCTCATGAAGCCCGAGAAGATGCAGAAGCTTCTCGATATGCTCGACCTTATAAACCGCACGTTTACAAACTTCATAACCGGCCAGCTCACCGAGGCTGTCATCATCGGCGCTTTGTGCTTTATCGGCATGTCGATATTCCGCATGCCGTATGCCCCGGCGATATCCGTGCTCGTCGGCTTCACGGCGCTGATCCCCGTGTTCGGCGCGTTTATAGGAACCGCTATCGGCGCGTTTTTGATCCTGCTCGTAAAGCCTATCCAGGCCGTGTGGTTTGTTGTGTTCATCATCGTTCTGCAGCAGTTTGAAGGCAATCTAATTTACCCAAAGGTCGTCGGCAAATCCGTCGGCCTGCCCGGTATATGGGTTCTCGTTGCTGTTACGATCGGAGGCAATGCAATGGGAGTTGTCGGAATGCTCATCAGCGTTCCGCTGTGCTCGGTGCTGTATGTCGTTGCGCGCAACGCCGTAAACGGCAAGCCTCTTGCCGGAGAAAAACCGGAGCCGAAATCAAAATAAGTACGCTAAAGCTCTCGTATCCTGTGATACGGGAGCTTTTTTATACGGTTTACCCATGCAAAACGTCAAATTTTTAATGATAAACATTAAAAATCGCTTGACATACCTTTGAGCCGGTGATACTATCAATTTAACGTTTTACGTTAAATAATTTACGTTGATCACAGTCGGAGGTGGCTTTTATGGAGAAAACCGTGAAGCACAGATTTTTAAATAACGCGCTGTTTACGGCGCTGATTGTTCCGCTGGCCTTTTTTGTCCTGCGCGATACGATCGCCGTTTTGACAGGGCTGATGTTTGAATCAATGGGCGGTAAGGAGTCGTTTCTGTATCAGATAAACGACGATATTTCAAGGCTTATCATAGCCGGCCTGCTGATGCTGATATTGCCGATCTTCTTCCGTGGAAAGTGCAATTTCGGCTTTAAGGGCGGCTTGCCGAAGCTCGGCATCCTGCTCCCGTATGCCGTCGGCGAAAAGTATGAGCTTGAAAGCTCCGACCCCGAGTCGCTGGCGCTCAATGACAGCCGCGAAAACGGCAGCACCTATGTGTTTGAGTTTTCTCATGTGGGTGTGGGTACGGAGAATGTAAAGCTCACTTTCTCAAAAACCTTGGGCGATATGCCGTTCGCTATCAAGGACTATATGGTGACAGTCGGCTTCAATGCCGACGGCACGATATCCTCGGTCGGGGGCTGAGAAATGAAGAAGATATCCGCTGCGTTCGGCGGCCTGCCGATGACATGGCCGATAGTCTGCGGCTTTGCGGTGATCATCGGTATCTATGTCGGCGTAATAAATCAGATACCGATCCTGCACGACACTTCGTTTCAGGACGTTGCAGTCACGCTCGAGTGGTGGGTGCTGTTTGCGGTTTTGATCGTGTCAAACTGCAAAAGCGCCCGTGAGGCCGGACTCAAATGCCTTGTGTTTTTCCTCATAAGCCAGCCGGTAATTTACCTCGTTGAGCTGCCTGCGATCGGCTTGGACAAGGCACTTTACTATTACACGAGCATCTGGCTGCCCGTTTCGCTGCTGACCCTCCCCGGTGGAGCAATCGCGTTCCTTGCAAAGCGCCAGAATGCCTTGGGCGCAGCGATACTGGGCGTCGGAAATACGATCGTCGCTCTTATGGGCGTAAGCTATTTTCAGCAGATACTCAAAGTGTTTCCGAGGCATTTGCTTACCGTTGCCTCCTGCGCGGCTATTATTGCCGTTACCGTTCTCGGAATGCAGAGAAAACGGCAGACGCGGCTTTTGACGGCGGCGATCACCGTTTTGCTGACGGCCGTGATTGCAGCTTGGACAGTGCTGAGCGGCAGAACTCTCTAAAGCTGCACTGCGCTCTTAATTTTTGGTGCATTGCGCGCAAAAGAATGCTATAATACAGCTATCTATCACAGGGACGCTCGGGCAGAGCGATTTCGCAGAAAGGAATAGCACACATGAATTCCGATACTATTTCAAAATTCCGTCTGTTTGGCAAGGCAGGAAAGATAGTCATGACGGTTTTGACCGTTATAGCGGCGATTATAACGATCTCATGCTGCATTGCGGCCGCTTTCGTGGCGGCTTTGCCGGATAACGCACTGACGGTGCGCGTTGTTGAAAACACCGAGCTGCGCTTCAATGCGGAAAGCTTTGATACATTGTGGAATATAATCGGAGGAAGCTTCAGCTATTCCGGCGAAAGCAGTCCGGAGTATATGCTCGGGGAGGGCGCAGGTAAGGTCACACCGCCTGAGGATCAGCAGTTTAAAACTGAGCTTAAGCTTTTTAACCGCTCGTATGACTCTGCCGAGATCCACTCCGACGGAAACACGAAGGTCATGCAGGCCGAGGCCTCCCCGGCCGAATATAACGCAAGCGATCTTACGAAAGTGTTTATTTTCGCCGCGCTGTTTGCAGCGTCCGCAACCGTTGCGCTTTGGCTGCTCAGAGGGATGTTTTCCGTGCTCACCAAGTGCGAGTCTCCGTTCTGCAATGAAGTTGTGGCCAAGATGCGCGGCTTTGGCTTTTCGCTTCTTCCGGTTGCCGTTTTTGCTTCTGCCGCCGAAACGATGCTGGAGAGCTTTTTCACCGCAGGAAAAAGCACCAATGTCAGCATTCAGTGGGGCATTTTGATAGCGTTTGTTGTAACCATGGCTCTGGTGGCTGTTTTCAGATACGGTGTTTGCCTGCAAAAGGAATGGGATGAGACCCTGTAAGGAGGCGGAAGAATGGGACAGATCATTTTGCGGCTGGATCGTGTCATGGCCGACAGGAAGGTGAGCCTCAACGAGCTATCGGCAAGAGTCGGCGTGGCCAACGTGAATTTATCAAAAATGAAGAATGGACATATCAGCGCCATCCGCTTTTCCACCCTGGCGGCCATCTGCGATGTTCTCAACTGCCAGCCGGGAGATATATTGGAATACAAGCCTGACGAGGAGTGAAGCTCGCCGGCATATAAAAAACGGCATAGTCGTTTATGCGACTATGCCGATATTGTTTTTTGCTCAGTTCTCTTTTTCGTCCTCGCACTGCGCGTTCAGGCGTTCGACCTCGGCCTTAAGCTCTGCGTTCTGAGCCTTCAGCTCGTCGAGCTTTTTGTTCACCGGCGCAAGCTGACGCTTAAGCTCGCCGGAAACGATGCCTTTATAGAACGTATAGCGCCCCGTAAGGCTCACTGCCGACAAAACGACTGCCGCGCCGCCGGCAGCAATGCCGACTTTTTTTACATCGACCTTGCGCAAAAGGTGCATAACCGTGCGCTTATTGAGCTTGCCGGGCTGCAAAAGCTCCAGCGGGCTTATATCCTCGGGCTGAACCTCGACCTCAACGCTGCGCTTTGCGATCTTTTTCATAAAAACCCCTCCAAAAATATCTTTGCCTGTATTATAGCACCATCTCCGCTTTTTTCAAGTCCGCATATCTTGAATATGCCGCAGCTTACAAGGTTATAGTCCCTGTGCGAGAGGCAACTTTTTATAACGGACTTGTCGTGGGTTGCTATCCAGCCGAGGCGTATTCCGGCAAGAGAGAATACCTTGGACATGCTGCTGGCGGATATGCCCTTGTCGTACAGATCGACTATCGACTCGCTCCACACGTCGTCCTGCGTCAGGTGGCGGTAGACCTCGTCGCACATGACGTAAGCGCCGACGCTTTTTGCGATCTCGACTATCTGCATGAGCATATCCTTTGACATAAGTGCGCCGGTGGGGTTGTTGGGATTATTTATGCAGATCATTTTGGTTCCGGGAACGGCAAGAGCACGCAGCTCGTCAAGATCGGGCAGGAAGCCGTTTTTCTCGCTCAGGTGCAGAAGCTTGAGATCGGCGCCGAAGGACTCCGGGATGGAGTACAGCTGCTGATAGGTCGGCATGATGCTGATAACGCGGTCGCCCGGCTCAACGAGCGAGTAGAAAACGTGGTGGTTTGCGCCCGATGCGCCGTGAGTGGTGACTATCTCCTCGGGCTTGAGGGTCTTGTAAAGCTTGCAGATGCCGCTTTTAAGCTCCGGCGCGCCCTCAATATAGCCGTATGTCAGGCGCTGCGAGCACATGGAGTTCAAGAATGCCTGCTTGTCAGCTCCTGTCAGCTCAAAAAGCTCATCTATTGAGACGGAATTTACGCAGGTCTCGGCAATGTTATACTTTGCGCCTGTTTCATAGGCGTTCATCCATTCTTCGACTTCAAAAGGCTTGATCTTCATCTTTATACCTCCTAAAAAACAATAAAACGCCCGAGGCTCTTCCTTATAACGTGTTTCCACGTCGTACCTACGGAAAAGTCCCGTGCGCTTTTGATCCATCACCCGGTGGTGACGGAAGCGAATATTATGTTTGCAGGATGAATTAAAACACAAATTTTGCGCTTTGTCAAGCGCCAATGTGCATAAAAATGCATTTTGGCGATAAAAAAGCGCAAAGAACCGCAGCCTTTTGCCCCACTCGATTTTAGTGAAGAGTGAATAAGTAAAAAGCGCCAAGCTTCTGCGAAGCTTGACGCTTTTTTGGTGCCGGTGGCCGGACTCGAACCGGCACGACGCAAGCATCAGAGGATTTTAAGTCCGCCGTGTCTACCATTCCACCACACCGGCAAATACCTGATTATTTTAGCATTGCGCTGCAAAAATGTCAATTGTTTAGGGCACCGCGAACATCCCATGCGGCATAAAATGCAGGGAGGTGAGGCTAATTGAATGTAAACTGTTTCCTCGGCGCAAATTCCGCAGGCGGATTTTGTTCGCTCTACGGCGGCTTTTGCAGCGGCGAGGGCGACTTTCTGCATCTGATAAAGGCAGGGCCGGGCGGCGGAAAATCGGGCTTCATGCGGCGTATTGCGCAGGCAGCGGCCGATCACGGATATGATACCGAGTGCGTGGTATGCTCGGGCGACCCGGACTCGCTCGATGGGGTGTACATACCCGCTCTGCACATCGGGTTCATGGATGCAACAGCGCCGCACGCATGCGAGCCTGTAAATTTTGCGTACAATTCATATTATGTTAACCTTGGGCGCCTTTGCGGACAGATAAGCGATCCGATTATTCCGCGATTGACGGATAAATACCGCGCTATGTATAAAACGGCGTATGCCTACCTTGCCGCGGCAGGCAGCGTCGCAAATGCCGAGATTCCGGGTTTGATAAGCGAAGAAACGCGTCAAAAAGTAAGAAAACGGGCGCAGAGCGCCGCTGAGCGAGAGCTGGGCAGGGTAAATGAAGCATGTGCCGCAGCACAGGTGCGGCGCTGCTTTATGCGATGCATAAGCTGCAAGGGAGAGCTTGTGCTTGCAGACGATATTAAAAAGTTATGTAAACGAATATATCTCCTTGACGACCGCTGCGGCCTGGCCGATATTTATCTCAAGCAGCTGCACGCCGAGGCAAAAGAACGCGGCATGGGAAGCATATCGTGCTTATCGCCGCTGTGCCCGGATAGATTTGATGCGCTGCTGCTGCCGGAGCGAGGAGTGGGATTTGTGGCCGCCTCGGCAATGGATATAGCAGAGCCTTATCGCCATGTGCGGCTCGATGCGCTGATACAGACAGAGCCCCTGCAAAAAGCACGGGGCGAGCTGAAGCGCCGCGATAAGCTCGTGCGCGAGCTTACAGGCGAGGCGGTGCACTGGCTTGCACGGGCAAAGGAGTATCACGACGAGCTTGAGCGCGCGTATAATCCGCATGTAGATTTCGACGCGCTCGACGCCTTCACCGATGAGACTATAAAAAAGCTTTTTGCATAGTAAAACGGCTGAGGCGTTTGCCTCAGCCGAAACTGTTCTGTTTAGCAGCACATGCCGCCCCACGGGGTCAGGCACGAGCAGCACAGATACGAGGTGCAGCAGTCGTCGCAGATGCAGCAGGAGCTGTTGTAGTTTCCGCTGTAATCCTGATAATACTGGCCGTTGTTTTGCAGCCTGTTGAGAAGCTGGCGATAGTTCGGGTTATCCGGATCGATCTCGACGGCGCGCTTTGCGTCCTCAAGGGCGTTTATCTTGTTGCCGAGATACATATTGGCAACGGCGCTCAGATAGTACCAGCGCCCGTCACGCTCGGAAAGCGGAACCTGCGAAAGCGCGGTGAGAGCTTCGTTGTATCTGCCGTTGCGTATGTAATTGACAGCCGCGCGGCACTCTGCGCGCTCCTGCGGCTGCTCATACGCGCCGTAGCCGCCGAAACCACCGAATCCGCCATAGCCGCCGCCGTAACCGCTGCCGTATCCTCCGCCATAGCCGCCCGAGGGGCCGGCCTGACCGTTTTTGATCTGGTCGTATGCGGCGTTTATCTCGTTCATCTTCGCCGCCGCGGCTGCATCGCCGGGGTTGCGGTCCGGATGATATTTCTTCGCAAGCTCTCTGTAAGCTTTTTTTATTTCCTCGTCCGTTGCATTTCTTGAAACGCCGAGGACTTCATAGGGGTCCCGTGCCATTCGGTACTGCTCCTTACTTAGTGCTTATTCCGTAGTGTTGATTGAATTTTATCCACACGCCGCTGCACAGTATATTTTTTATTATGTCCGCATCCTGAATTATCGGCAGCCGCTCAAAGCTTCTCACGCAGTCGGCAAGCAGAAGCTCGAGTATCGCCTTGAAGCGCTCCTGCTCGTCAAGCCTGCCGTACAGGTAAACGAAGGGGTTGTACTTATATGCTCTTTTGTCGCCTTTTAAATCAATGCAGGCGTCCATGACATAAACAAATTGCCCGAGCGCCATGCCGAAAGCGCGCAGATCGCTTTGCCAGTGATCCTCGCGCATGACGAAAAGCTCCGCCATAAGCCGGCCGAACGCTGCGGCCGCGGCGTCGGTCGAACTGTCTCTGCGATCCTCGATCTTCTTAAGCTCTTCCATCGACTGCTTTATGACAGCGCACTGGCGCGGATATTCGACGCATACCTTTTCGGATGACTGCTTGAGCACTCCTGCCGAGGCAAGCGCCGCGGCGTTTAGCTCATCGTGCCAATCGTCAAGGCAGTTGAGGTATGCCAGCGCAACATTCATGTCGGCGGCATAGTCGCTGATCTCCGACTGCAAAAACGCGCGCTTGCCGAGCGGATGCGCAGGGCAGGGAGCCTCGCCGCTCAGGTCAAACGGCTCATACAGACCGCTGAGCACCATGACCAGAAACGTCATGTCGTAGGTCAGCGTAAAGCGCGCAAACGAGCCGTGACGCTCGCTCAGGCTGCGGCACAGGCCGCAGTAGTAGGCTTTATATCGCTTTCGCTGTTGTTCATTGAGCCCGGCAAGATCCGCCGTTACAAAGCCGAACATATCAGGTCTTGCCCGTGAACGAGTTGCCGCATTTCTTGCAGACGATGTTTATTTTCCCCTTGTGACGGGGAACTCTGAGCGTCGTGCGGCAAGCGGGGCATGTGAAGAACTTATAGTCCTTGCGCTGCGTCCAGCGGACCTTGATCATCTCGAACTTTCCGCTAACGCTCATGCGCAGCCGAAGATAGCGCGTATTTTCGGCGCTGCGCTTATAAAGATTTCTCGACAGCATACGCGCGTAGACAAGTATGAGCAGGATGAACGCGATAAACCAAATGGGTCTTGAAAACCGTGTTCCGTTGAACACCACAGCCACGATCATGAGCACAAGGCTCAATATCGACAGGAATCTGTTGAGCTGGTCTATTCCGCAGCGTCCTGCCATAAAGCGCGCAAATTTTTCTCTCATGGAAAAGTCACCTGATTGATAATATTTCAATAATACATATTATCACAGCAAATGCCCGAATATATAAATTAATTGTTAATTCGTCAGCCTTTGACGTAGCTCCAGCTGTATTCAATGACCGTGCTCTGCTCGCCGTCACCCTGAGTGCGCGTGCATTTGACTATATTGCCCGGTTCATCGTATTCGTATTCGTTTTTCGTGATGCTTATTGCACTGCCGTCCGGGCCGTAAATGCTGACGGAAAGCTCGTTTCCGTGCTCGTCATAGCTGTATTCGGTGCGGCTTTCAATGCCGTCGCTGCCGCTTACCTCGCGCGAGGCGAGAAGTCCGGTTTCGTCATAGGTGCAGGTCTCCGAAGTCTCGCTGTCCTCGAGCATATCGCGGCGCACAAGCTTTGTGAGCCTGCCGGCCTCATCGTATTCATAAGCAATTTCGCTTATGAGCTCCGAGCCTTCATAGTATTTTTCATTGACAAGATCGCTGCCCTCGTAGGCATAGGTCGTGACCGATGCGGCCGTGTCGCCGATCATGCTCGTTTCTTTCATCTTAAGGCCTGTGTCGTTGTACTCAAACAAAACGCGGTACTCCTCGGAGTATTCCTCCGGGCCGTCTGCGATATAGTTTATCATTGTCTCCGGCAGCCCGTCAGCGTTGAGAACGTATTCCTTGTATCCTACCGGCGCGTCGTTTATGCCGAGGGTCGTTTCCTTTACAAGACGGCCGGCAGCGTCGTACTCGTACTTGACAGTGCTGAATTTAAGACCGTTTTCGTTGTACCATACCTCCTGCGAGAGAAGTCCCTCGCTTTTTTCGTATACGGAAAGATCCTGCGTGGATGAAGGCTGCGTCTCGGTCGGCTGAGTCGTGCTCTCGCCGCTTTTTGTGCAGGCGCAAAGGCAAAACGCAAGAATAAGCGCCGCTATTATGCCAAATGTTCGTTTCATGCTGCTTTTAAGTCCTTTCGAAAGGATGTTTTTTGAGATTATATCACGAAACGCGCGAAATATAAAGTGCTTTTAAAAATAGTGGAAATGCAAGGGCGTAAGTGCCATTGGAACTGCAAAAGCTTTGGAGATGGGAGAGATCGAAGGAGCCATGAGCGGCTTGTCGATCGCTGTGTCGGGAGTGTTCACCGTTATCGGCGCAAGCGTTTTTGCGCAGTTTATATAAAAATATCGAGGCTTCGAAAGAAACCCCGATATTTTTCAGTCGTCCATGTCCTTTTCAAGTATTGCGCCTGAATACGCCTCGATCTCATACTCATATTCAATGGCGATGGTGCGGAATGTGACCTTATAGCACCACACGCCGTCATCAAGCTTGATCCTTGCTTTGAGCCGTGAGACCTGGTTTGCCGCAAGCCCTGCGTCATTAAGGGCTATCTGCTGCGCGCGCTCCTCGCCTATTAGGAGATCATCGTCGCGAGTCTGGAAGATGAGATATATAACTCCGCCGGCGATAAGCGCCGCAATAAGTACGCAGATTATAAGGATCTTTACACTCTTTTTCATGTCGTTCTCCGTTAAAATATGATAAACGATTATAGCATTTTTCCTGCCGTTTAGCAATATGCCTGTTTTTTCGAGTTTTTGCCCGAAAAGCGAATTTTTTCGGTTGACAAGCCGGGGTAATTCCACTATAATATTCAAGCGACTGTGGAGAGGTGCACTATGCTGCTTGATTTGAGACAGATAATTGAAGTCCCCGGAAAGAGTGTTCCGTTCAAATGCGAGCTGAACACGGAGGGATTGGAATTTGACTCGATCAAAGAGTATAAGACCCCGCCCACGGCAGAAGGCAGAGTGTTTAATGAGGCAGGTATCCTGACACTCGAGGGTACCCTGACAGCCGAAATGACTTGCGTCTGCGACAGATGTGGTAAACTGTTTGACAGCAGCAAGGTGATGGACCTACACGCCTTCATATCCGACAGAGAGTCTGAAGATCCCGAGGTCTTTGTTCTCGACGGGGACAATCTTGATCTCGATGAAACGCTCTCGACCCTTTTCGTCCTTGACATGGAAACGAAGTTTCTGTGCTCGGAGGATTGTAAAGGCCTTTGCTCCCGGTGCGGAGCCGATCTAAACCTTGGCCCCTGCGCGTGCGGGAAAGAAGTCGATCCAAGACTTGCTGTTTTGCAGCAACTGTTGGATAGTGATCAATAATATTTACGCTGACATGCAGCTATTATTCAGGAGGTGTCACCATGGCAGTCCCTAAGGGAAAAGTATCAAGACAGAGACGTGATAAGAGACGTTCGTCTCACTGGAAGCTCGAGGCTCCCGGCATCGTAAAGTGCCCCAACTGCGGCGAGTTCAAAATACCCCACCGTGCGTGCAAGGCATGCGGTATGTACAATGGCCGCAAGGTTCTCACCGTTGATGAGAAGTAATTAAAATGCTAAGCTCAAGGAGGAATGGGTACAGGTACCCCTTCCTCCTTTTGCTTATTAAAGTGTATGAAAAACGACGTTATTTCAAAAATCGATAACGACAGTCCTCTGCTGCACAAGGCGCATATAGGCGATGAGATAGTCAGCATAAACGGAAACGTGATCCACGATGTTCTCGACTATAAATACTTCTCCTATGAGCCGGTGCTGCATATAAAGCTTCGCCGCAAGGACGGAACAGAGCATATCGTGCGCGTCGAAAAGCCCGAGGGGCGTGACCTCGGCCTTGAGTTTGCCGAGTATCTGATGGATAATCCCCGAAGCTGCGCCAACAACTGCGTTTTCTGCTTCATCGACCAGCTTCCGAAGGGCATGCGCAAGACGATGTACTTCAAGGACGATGACGCGCGCCTGAGCTTTTTGCTGGGAAACTACATTACGCTGACAAATCTGTCCGAGCGCGAGATTCAGCGCATAATCGACCTGCACATAAGCCCTGTGAACATCTCCGTTCACGCGACCGACCCAGAGCTTAGGGTGAGGCTTCTGCGCAATAAAAACGCGGGCAAATGCGTTGATATAATGCGCCGCTTTGCCGGCGGCGGCATCGTCATGAACTGCCAGATCGTCTGCTGTCCCGGACTTAACGACGGCAAGGCGCTTATGCAGACCATGCAGGATCTTGCGGCCATGTATCCTGCGGTGCACAGCGTGTCGATCGTTCCGGTCGGACTTACGAAATACCGCGAGGGTCTGTATCCGCTCGAGTCGTTTACGCCCGAGCACTCGGGAGAGACGATAGATATGGTCACGGCATTCGGCGACGAGTGCGTAAAAAAATACGGCACGAGGATATTTTTCTGCTCGGACGAAATGTATATCTGCGCGCAGCGAGAGCTGCCGGACGACGATTTCTACGAGGAGCACACGCAGCTTGAAAACGGCGTCGGAATGATACGCCTGCTCGAGCGCGAGTTCCGCGGTGCGCTCAGCCTTTCGGAAAAGCCGGACGGAGTGCCGTTTTCCATAGCCTGCGGAGTGTCGGTAGCGCCGTATTTTGAAAAACTTATTTGTATTGCAGCGGAAAAGTATGATAATATAAATGGTAAGGTCTACGCCGTTCAAAACGACTTTTTCGGCCACGGAGTAAACGTTTCCGGTCTCATAACGGGGCAGGATCTCATTGCTCAGCTGCGCGGAAAAGACTTGGGCGAGCGCCTTTTCGTTTCGCAGAATATGCTGCGCCGCGACGAGCTTGATTTTCTCGACGATATCACGCTCGAGCAGGCTATAGATGCCCTCGGCGTTAAAATATACCCGATAGAATCGGACGGATTTGCCCTCTGGGATGCCATAAGCGGCGATAACCTGCCCGAGGTCAAAATACCCGTCCGCTCGCCCGAGCGGCAGCAGTACTATAAATATAATCAGAACTAATCAGAACGGAGGTTATCTTTATGTCAAAGCCTCTCATAGCCATAGTCGGCAGACCCAATGTGGGAAAGAGCATGCTTTTTAATAAGCTTTGCGGACGCAGACTGTCCATCGTCGAGGATACGCCCGGCGTTACACGCGACAGACTGTATGCCGAGTGCGAATGGCTCGGAAGAAAATTCAACATCGTTGACACCGGCGGCATTGAGCCGACAACGGATAACGAAATCCTCATGTTCATGCGCGAGCAGGCAAACATTGCGATAAACTCGGCGGATGTCATTGTTCTCGTCACCGATGTGCGCACGGGCGTGACGGCGGCGGACAAGGACGTTGCCAACATGCTGCTGCGCTCGAAAAAGCCGACGGTGCTTGCGGTCAACAAAATGGACTCGACCGGCAGAACGGATCCTGCCATATACGAGTTTTACGAGCTTGGCCTCGGCGATCCCATTGCGGTCTCGGCCGTTCACGGCCACGGCACGGGCGATCTGCTTGACGAATGCATGAAGTACTTTCCGCCCGAGGAAGAGGACGAGGAGGAAGACGACCGCATAAAGGTCGCCGTCATCGGCAAGCCGAATGTCGGCAAATCCTCGCTTGTTAACCATATCCTCGGCGAGCAGCGCGTCATAGTCAGCAACGTTGCCGGCACGACGCGCGATGCGGTGGACTCGGAGATAGATAATAAGTACGGAAAATATGTTTTTATCGACACTGCCGGCATTCGCCGCAAGAGCAAGGTAGACGAGCGCGTTGAGAAGTTTTCGGTCATGCGTGCGCAGATGGCCATCGAGCGCGCGGATGTGTGCATAATCATGATAGACGCGCGCGAGGGCGTGACCGAGCAGGACACCAAAATTGCCGGTCTTGCGCATGAGGCAGGCAAGGCCAGCATAGTTGTCGTCAACAAGTGGGATCTTGTCGAGAAAGAGACCGGCACGATGGAGAAGATGCGCAAGGAGGTCATGCGTGATCTAAGCTTCATGAGCTATGCGCCTGTGCTGTTTATCTCGGCAAAAACCGGCCAGCGCACCGACAGGATATTCGAGCTGGTCAATTTCGTAAACGATCAGAGCAACATGCGCATAACTACAGGTATGCTCAACGACGTTCTTGCCGATGCTCAGGCGCGCGTCCAGCCGCCCACGGATAAGGGCAGAAGGCTCAAGATATATTACATGACGCAGACCGGAATCAAGCCGCCCAATTTCGTCATTTTCTGCAACAGCCGTGAGCTGTTCCATTTCTCGTACCAGCGCTATATAGAAAATCAGATACGCGCGGTGTTTGGACTTGAGGGAACTCCGATACGCATGGTCATACGCCAGAAGGGGGATAAGCAATGACTCCCTTACTGCTTGCCGTTACGGCGATAATCGCTTATTCCTTCGGCAGCCTCAGCACACCGATCCTGTCCTCGCATATTTATTTTCACGAGAATGTTCTCAATTACAGTCGCGATAACGCCGGAATAACGCGTTTTTTGAAGCGCCATGGAGGGAAAGGCGTCGGCGTCATTGTGCTCATCGAGGCGATAAAGGTCATTGTTCCGGTGCTGCTGGGCAGCCTGCTCATGCTCATCGTTGACCAGTCGAAGATCGGTAGCGCGTTTGCGCTTTTCTGCGTTGTCCTCGGCACGAATTTTCCGATACTTTATCGCTTCCACGGTGAGCACAGTCTGCTCGCCGTCGCGGTCGGAACGTTCTTTGTCAGCGGCGAGGTCGCCTTTGCCGGCATAATAGTGTTTGTCGTTGTGTATATATTCTCGCGATACATATCGCTGTCTGCGCTTGGTGCGATGCTTGTCGTGTGCCTTGTTGCGATCATGAGCGTTGACGATACGATCGTCAGAAACATATATCTGCTCACCGGGCTTTTGGTTTTCGTCGAGTATCGCCGAAGCATTCCGCGCCTTATAAAGGGCAAGGAGAAAAAGTTCCGCTATAAAGAGGATGTGACGTATATGTTCGATGACGATTACGGCAGCGGGCAAAATTAATTTGAATTTTCAGTTGACAATATGCTCTCGGTCTGTTAAAATAACCAATGCGTCTGGGGGTATAGCTCAGCTGGGAGAGCGCTTGAATGGCATTCAAGAGGTCAGCGGTTCGATCCCGCTTATCTCCACCAAAAAACACCGCAACTTGTGTTGCGGTGTTTTTTTATCCCGACGCTCGTCAGCTTTAATCTTAAAAACAGTGCAAAATTCAACGCAAGCCCCGACAGAAGTCTGTCGGGGCTTTTTGCATATTAAGCGGTAAATTTATTACGGCCGGGGACTGCTCTGTCTCCGGCCGCTTTGAAGGGGGGGTGTAGAATATGCTCGTTAGCTGATGGAAATAGGAAGGAAGGGAGAATTACTTAAACGACATGTATAGTTACTGAACAACTTGGATGGCATTTGTAATAGGGCATAACGAACATACTTTAATGAGAGTCTTGCTGCGCAGCACCTGCAGCTGCGCGCCTTATTATCCCACGCGACATATTATAGCACGCTTTTCACTAATGTCAATACAAAAATGAGAAAAATATTTTTACAAAATGTTGGTTGTGTCATAAATGTATCAAGCTTTTTAAGTATATCTCTATTATACTCATTTTTCGTGCCTGTTGCAAATTTTTTTGTAAAAGAGCAGTCCAACGAGGCTTATTACAAGCGTTATGGCGAAAACAGCGGCGGCAAACAAGTAGTTTGACGTGCCGAGCGCGTCGCCGCCAACGGTGGAGGTCACGATCGACGGAAGTCTGCCGAGCGAGCATATCAGCAGCCACAATGAAAGACGGATATCGGTGAGCCCGGCAAAATAGCACAGCAGATCCTTTGGCGTTCCGGGTATCATAAATATGATAAAAAATATGAAGTCGCGCTTAGGGGTGGTCTTCAAAAACTTTATGCGCCTGAGCTTTTCCTCTGAAAAGAAAACCTCGACGAGCGGAACACCGAAATATCTGACGAGCAGAAAGACCGTGATACTGCCGAGGGTGGATGCCGCTATGCACAAAAGTGAGCCTTCAACGGCGCCGAAGGCGTAGCCTGCGGCGATCTCGAACGGTTCGCCGGGCAAAACGGCGATCACGACCTGAAGAATGACCATGCCCATGTAGGCAAAGCGGCTCCATATGCCGTTATTGTCCACCCATTGACGGAATTTTTCAGGCTCCGATGCAAATCTGACAAGCGGAACGCCTGCAAGCCATATTATCAGTGCCATTGCGATAACGGCGATGGCTATCGCCGCTATGCCGACGTATTTTTGCTGCTTTTTGCTGAGATGTTTTCTGTCCATTGTTCAAAAACGAATAAGCCCGGCCGGGCCTTCATATATTAAAAGCGGTGATGAATGTGAAGATCGAATGGAAAAAGCTTGCCGTGAGCCTTGCCGCACCGCTTGCCGTTGGCGGACTGGCCGCGCTTATTACAAAAGATAATATGCTGATGTTCGAGGTGATCGAAAAGCCGCCGCTTGCGCCGCCGGGGTGGCTGTTCCCGGTCGCGTGGACGATACTTTATATCCTCATGGGACTTGCGTCATACAGAGTGTGGACATCCGACGCCCAAAAGGCTCAGAAGCAAACGGCCGGCGTTTACTACGCCCTGTCGCTCGTTTTTAATTTCGGCTGGCCGATAATATTTTTCAATGCGGAAAAATATCTGGCGGCGTTTATCTGGCTGTGTTTGATGTGGATATTCACGCTTCTGGCAACTGTCCGGTTTTGGAAGACGGACAATGCGGCCGGATGGCTGATGCTGCCGTATCTCCTGTGGACGACTTTCGCCGGATATCTGAACATGGGAATTTATTTGCTTAGCTGATGAGAGTCGAGCCCATATCGGTTCGGCTCTCGTCAGCTTAGCTGACGTGCTTTCTCAACGCGCTCGCGCAGAGCCTCGATGAAGATCGCGGCGTCAAGGCTGTATGCCATACCGTCGAAGCCACGGGCAAAGCCTGCGGCGATCCCTTCGACGGTTCCGGTGAAGAAAATGCACTTCTTGCCTGCCTCGTGGCAGGCTTTTATTATGCGGTCGATCGCAGCCTGAAATACGGGGTTTGAAAAATCGCCCGGCATTTCCATGGAAATAGACAGGTCGAACGGGCCGACGAATATGCCGTCAACTCCGTCGAGTGCGGCGATCTCCTCGATGGATTCGAGCGCGCCGACGGTCTCGCACTGGGGGATTATGAGCGTTTCGGCGTTAAAATGCGCCATCGTGTCAGGCACGCTGCCAAGGCCGTCAAAGCCCCAGCCGTCCTTGCGCGAGGGGCAGAAGCCGCGCTGGCCGATAGGATAGTATCTGGCATAGGATATTATGTCCTTGACCTGCTGCACGCTATGCACGTTCGGAATGATAAGACCCTGTGCACCGACATCGAGAAGCTTGAGTATCGCCGGGCGGCTTATCTCACGCACACGGCACAGCGGCGTTACGCCTGCGTTTTCCGCGGCTCTTATGAGCCTCGCGCTGGTTTCGGCCTCAATTGGGGAGTGCTCATTGTCGATGATAACAAAGTCTATTCCGGTGCGCCCGGTGCATTCCATGAGATATTCGCTTGCGGTGTCGAAAAATATGCCGATCGGCCGCTGGCCGTTTTCGAGCTTTTGCTTTAAAGTGTTGTGCAAAAATATCATCCTTTTCAATAAACTGATGCCATTATACAAACATTTTACACGATTTCAAGTTGTAAATTGTTAATTTAAATGATATCATCTAAATATAAAACGAATTATACTAGAGGTCATACATATGAGTGAGTTTTCGAGAGAGTATCTTGAGCTGCTGGCGGAAAAATATCCCGACGAGGCGGCCGTTTGCTCGGAGATAATCAATCTGCGCGCGATACTTGCCCTGCCCATGGGCACCGAGCATTTTATCAGCGATCTGCACGGTGAATACGCCGCCGTGCGGCATATACTCAACAACTGCTCCGGCGTTATATTGGAAAAGGTCTTGCGCCTTTTCGAGGCCGAGATAGGGGAGGAGCGCTGCCGAAGCCTGTGCACGCTCATTTACTATCCGCACGAAAAGCTCAGCGCAATGCGCGACGCCGGCGAGTATACGCATGATAGGCTCAAAAGCGCGCTTACCATGCTGCGCACTCTTGCCGAAACGCTTTCAAGCAAATACACACGCAGCTATGTGCGCAAGCAGATGCCGCCCAAATGGAGCTTTGTGCTCGATGAGCTTTTGCATATGCAGCGTGATGAGTATTCAAACCAGGTGCGCTATCACGACGCGATACTGGAGTCTATCATATCCACCGGCGCTGCCGACGACGTTATCACCGCGCTTTCGGATATCATTAAGCGTCTTGCCGTCGATAAGCTGCACATAGTCGGCGATATTTTCGACCGAGGCCCCGAGCCTGCGCGGCTGCTCGATGCGCTCATGGAGCATCCGAATATCGACATTCAGTGGGGCAACCACGATATCCTGTGGCTTGGCGCCGCGTCGGGAAGCCCGGCATGTATATTCACGGTGCTTAGAATATCGCTCGACTACGGCAACGCAAACCTGCTCGAGCGTCGCTACGGAATATCGCTCCAGCCGCTTTATGACTTCACGCGCAAATACTACGGTGAGGCAACGAAGAAAAACGTCAGTATCGCGTTGAACACCATCGGCTTCAAGCTCGAAGGCAGGGTCATCCTTCGCCACCCCGGCTACGGAATGAACTCTCGCCTGATGCTCAACCGCTGCGATTTTGAAAACAACACGGTCATACTCGATGATGGAGTGTATCCCCTTAACACGGATAAGTGGCCGACTATTGACAGAAACGATCCGTACAGCCTGAACGATGATGAGTTTGATCTGGTAAACGAGTACATAAACCTTTTCCGCGACAGTCAGTCGCTGCACCGCCATATGGATTTTATCTACCGCGTCGGCAGCACATACCTGTGCTGCAACGGAAATCTCCTGTACCACGGCTGCATACCGATGACCGAGGACGGCGAATTTGCGCGCGTGCGCCACGGCGGAGTGTGGTACTCCGGCAAGAGTCTCATGGACTATTCGGACATGGTTGTGAAAAATGCCTGGGCAAAGCACGATGAGTCGGCGCTGGACATGATGTGGTACCTCTGGTGCGGCAACGACAGTCCGTTCTCCGGTCGCGTGTTCCACACCTTTGAACGCGGCGTTGTCGATGACGAGAGCACATGAGCAGAGCCGAAAAACCCCTATTTCAGCTTTTGGGAGGATGAGAAGGTCGTTGGCATGATCCTGTCCGAGTTCGGCCTTGATCCGGAAAACGGACATATCATAAACGGCCATACCCCCGTCAAGGCAAAGAAGGGTGAAAGCCCCGTAAAGGCCGGCGGGAAGCTGTTTATCATCGACGGCGGCTTCTGCGAGGCCTATCAGAAAACGACCGGCATCGCAGGCTATACGCTCGTTTTCAATTCCCACGGTCTGAAGATCAAGGCACATAAGCCGTTTGAGGGCGTTGCTGCGGCAATAGACGATAACGCGGATATCGAGTCCGAGGCCGTGCAGGTCGAGCGTTTTGAGCGCCGCCGCTATATTGACGATTGCGACAGCGGCGTGCAGCTTCGCCGCAGGATACAGGCGCTTGAAAGCCTGCTTGCGGCCTACCGCTCGGGCGAGATACAGGAGAAAGAGTGATGCTCGCCGTAAATCTGTACTATACCGGCACAAAGAGCTATTAAATACAAATTAAAAATGCGATATTTAAAAGGCGTGACCGATTTGGCCACGCCTTAAAGCTATCGTTTTTTATACAGAATGAGCTCCGGATCCGCGCCGTCTTGCTTGTAGGTGCAAACGAGCAGAAAATCGACATTCGCGATGATGCCGAAGCAGGTTCCCTTATCGAGCTTGCTTTCAAGCTGATTGCCGAGATATGTTTTGCCGTCGTCCAGGAATTTTGCGTGCTGCCCGTTCGGGAGCGTATACTCAAGATTAACGTATTTCCCAACGAGCGCGTTTAATCTCTGCACCTCCGGCATTCCGGCAATGTCAAGCGCGTTGAACTCGGCTATAAGCTGCTTTTTAAATTCCTCGAACTGCCCGTTGTCGCCGAGGCTTTCGCGGCTTTTCCAGTAATCGAGCGTCGGCAGCAGCTGTTGCATGTATGAGCGCGCCTGCTCCTCGGTGAAGTCTTCGCCGGACATATTTTTCACGCAGACGTCGATAAGCTCGTCCATGTCGCTGTAGGTGTAGGTCCCGTCGGCGTAGCACCATTTGCAGTAGCTTTCGTTAATCGAGCCGTCATTGTCTCGCCCGATGATCGAGTCATCCTCAAGCGGCATGCCGCAGCACTGGCAGATAAGCTGCCGCGGCGAGCCGAGGAGCGTGTTGATCGAAACGTTAAAGAGCTTAGAGAGCAGCTTGAGCGTTTCCGTGTTCGGAACGGTCTCGCCGTTTTCCCAGCGCGAAACGGCCTGCCTTGTGACAAATACTTTTTCAGCAAGCTCATCCTGCGACATTCCGTTTTTCGTGCGCAGCTCGTATATTATCTTTTTCGTGTCCATATGATCGCCTCCCAGTGCCTTGAGTATAACCGATGAATATCTGCGGCGCAAGCAACCGACAGTTGCATATAAAAAAACAGCCGCAGCAGGTTAAATGCAGAGGCTGTTTTTTCGCTATTCATCAAGCTTGAGTACTGCAAGGAAAGCCTCGGTCGGTATCTGAACGGTTCCGAGCTGGCGCATTTTCTTTTTGCCTTCCTTCTGCTTTTCAAGCAGCTTTTTCTTTCGCGTGATATCGCCGCCGTAGCACTTTGCAAGAACATCCTTGCGCATGGCCTTGACGGTCTCGCGAGCTATGATCTTGCCGCCGATGGCAGCCTGAATGGGTATCTCGAAAAGCTGACGGGGGATATTGTCCTTGAGCTTTTCGCACAGCTTCCTCGCTCTGGGATAGGCCTTGTCCTTGTGCGCAATGAAGCTGAGCGCATCGACCTGATCGCCGTTTAGAAGCATATCGACCTTAACAAGCTCCGAGGGCTTGTATTCGCTCAGCTCATAGTCAAGAGAGGCGTAGCCCTTCGTGCGAGCTTTTAGCGTGTCGAAAAAGTCGTAGATTATCTCGTTGAGCGGCATTTCGTAGCGAAGCTCGACAAGGTGCGAGTCGAGGTACTGCATGTCCTTATATTCTCCGCGCCTGTCCTGGCAAAGGGGCATGATGTTGCCGACATAGTCGTTCGGCGTTATGATCGATACCTTGACATACGGCTCCTCGGCGTGCTCAATAACGCCGGGGTCGGGATAATTATGCGGATTATCGACCATGACAATGCCACCGTCGGTTTTGACGACCTTATATATAACGCTCGGCAGAGTCGTAACGAGGTCAAGGTCAAATTCGCGCTCAAGGCGCTCCTGAATGACCTCCATGTGCAGCATGCCCAAAAATCCGCAGCGGAAGCCGAAGCCGAGCGCGGCCGAGCTTTCAGGCTCGAATGACAGAGATGCGTCGTTGAGCTGAAGCTTTTCCAGCGCGTCGCGCAGATCGGGGTACTTGCTGCCGTCCTCGGTGTATATGCCGCAATAGACCATTGCGCGCGCCGGGCGATAGCCGGGCAGAGCCTCGGCGCAGGGGTTGGCTGCGGTCGTGACCGTGTCGCCCACCTGGGTGTCGGCAACGTTTTTGATGGAAGCGGTGAAGTATCCGACGTCGCCGGCCGTAAGCTCCGAGCACGGCTCAAGGCCGATCGGGCGCATGTGGCCGACCTCGAGAACGCTGTATTTTGCGCCGGTCGAGTGCAGCAGCACCTCGGTGCCCTTGGCGATGCGGCCGTCAAAAACGCGCATGAAAACGATAACGCCGCGGTAGCTGTCATACTGGCTGTCGAAGATAAGAGCCTTGAGCGGCGCGTTTACGTCGCCCGTCGGCGCAGGAACGTTTGCGACGATATCTTCGAGAACGGATTCGACGTTTATGCCGTTTTTCGCGCTTATCTCCGGCGCGTCCATGGCGAGAATGCCGATGATATCCTCGATCTCGTGCTTTACGCGCTGAGGATCGGCGGCAGGGAGGTCGATCTTGTTTATAACGGGCAGTATCTCAAGCTCGGCGTCGAGCGCAAGATAAGTGTTGGCAAGCGTCTGCGCCTCAACACCCTGAGAAGCGTCGACCACCAGTACCGCGCCTTCGCAGGCTGCCAGTGAGCGGCTGACCTCGTAGTTGAAGTCAACGTGTCCCGGCGTGTCGATGAGGTTCAAAACATAGGTCTCGCCGTTTTCGGCCTTGTAGTTTAAGCCGACTGCGCGCGCCTTGATGGTAATGCCGCGCTCGCGCTCAAGATCCATGTTGTCAAGGATCTGATCCTCCATTATGCGCTCCTCGACAGCGCCGCATATTTCTATCAGCCTGTCGGAAAGTGTGCTCTTGCCGTGGTCAATGTGAGCGATTATCGAAAAGTTTCTTATGTGATCCTGCGGTATCATGTCAGTTCCTCCAAAGCGGCCTCGGTCTTGTTCGCAAGGCTGCGCATTTCCGCGATGAACACGCGCGCGATGTCCGCGCCGCGGTCAACTCCGTCGGGATTAGGCGAGCGGCCGAGAAGATAATCGGCCGTTACATTATAATAATCGCACACGCGGCATACAAAGTTAAGTCCCGGCTCGCGCGCGCCGTTTTCATAGTGGCTCAAAAGCGCCTGACTGATGTTCAGGTCGGCGGCGGCCTTGCGCTGGCTCAGGCCGGCCGTGCGGCGCAGCTCGGAAAGTATCTGTGCGAAGCTTTTTTTATCGTATTCGTACATTATATATATTTCTCTCCCCAAATGATTACAGTTTGTATATTATACATGCGAGATCGCGGTTTGTAAATAGAAATCGGGCTAAATACTTGAAAAATATTCGCGGTAGTGATAAAGTGGTATTCGGAATTTTTTACGGCCAAAATGCCGCATTAATGGAGGAAAATAAAATGTTTGAAAATCTTATTGAAGTTCTCAAGAACGATCCGAGAAAGATCGTCTACACCGAAGGCAGCGACGCTCGTATTCTCGAGTCGGCAGCCCGTCTGAAAAAGGACGGCTTCCTGACCCCGATCCTCGTCGGCAACGTCGATGAGGTCAAGGCAGCGGCTGCAAAGGGCGGCTTTGATATCGAAGGTCTTGAGATCCTCGATCCTGCAACCTACGAAGGCATGGACGCAATGGTCGATGAGATGGTCGCACTGCGCAAGGGCAAGATGAGCGCAGAGGACTGCCGCGCGGCTCTTTCCAAGGGCAACTACTTCGGCACCATGCTCGTCAAGATGGGCGTTGCAGACTGCCTGCTCGGCGGCGCGACCTACTCAACCGCAGACACCGTCCGTCCGGCACTCCAGCTCGTTAAGACCAAGAAGGGCGCACACCTCGTGTCCTCCTGCTTTATCATGATCCGCGGCGACGAGACTCTCGCAATGGGCGACTGCGCGATCAACATCGACTATCAGGATACCGTCGATAAGGAAGGCAACGTCACCTTCACCGCAGCTCAGAAGCTGGCAGAGGTCGCCGTCGCAACCGCAGAGACCGCGAAGGTATTCGGCATCGACCCGAAGGTCGCAATGCTGTCTTACTCCACCAAGGGCAGCGGCAAGGGCCCCAATGTTGACCTCGTGCGCAATGCTACCGAGGAAGCAAAGAAGCTCGCTCCGGAGCTGAAGCTCGACGGCGAGATGCAGTTTGACGCAGCCGTTTCCCCCGTTGTCGGCCAGCTCAAGTTCCCCGGCTCTCCCGTTGCAGGCTATGCAAACACCTTCATCTTCCCCGAGATCCAGTCCGGCAATATCGGCTATAAGATCGCAGCACGCCTCGGCGGCTTTGCGGCATACGGCCCCATCCTTCAGGGCCTGAACGCTCCTATCAACGACCTGTCCCGCGGCTGCAACGCAGAGGAAGTCTACCAGATGTCCATCATCACCGCAGCGCTCAAGTAATACATACAGCATTGAAAATGCCGCTCGTCAGAGCGGCATTCAGCGTGTCAAAAAAGTCTTTGACTTTTTTGCACGCTTCAAAAACGCCACATT
>OGFD01000385.1_pt1 | contig 31197 bp, 36 predicted proteins | sample 1570851 | NCBI WGS metagenome assembly OGFD01 (sample SAMEA2582077, study PRJEB24529) | metagenome | biome: Human gut stool | place: China | collected 2011
CTTGCCTCTCCCTTCGGGAGAGGTGGCATTGCGCAAGCAATGACGGAGAGGGTGCGGCCAGCTTTATGACAGAATTATGAATCTTTCAAAACTTTTCTGAGAAGCTATTGACAGCGCCGCAAAATTGGATATAATGGTCTTAGCACTCAGGAAGAAGGAGTGCTAAAGAACAAAAAGCGAACGAAGGAGGCAGGCGCTATGACGATGGATGCACGCAAACAGCGTGTCTTGCAGGCGATCGTTGCGCTGTATGGCCTCGAGGGCGAGCCCGTGGGCAGCAGTGTGCTGGCAAACTACTTTGATATGGCAGTTTCCAGTGCCACGCTGCGCAACGAGATGGCCGCGCTGACCAAGCTGGGTCTGCTGGAGCAGCCCCACACCAGCGCAGGCCGTGTCCCCAGTGCCAAGGGCTACCGTTATTATCTGGATCATCTTCTCACCGATGACCAGCCGCTGGACCGTGTGACCCGCGCCCGTGTGGACGCGGTGTTCGCAAGCCTTGACCACGAGCCGGAAAAGCTGGCACAGGGTGCCGCCAAGGCGCTGGCCGCCATCAGCGGCTGCACCGCCGCCGTCAGCACCCCCTGTGCTGAGGATCTCTGCATCGCCCACTACGAGGTGGTGCAGGTGGGCCGCAGCGCCGCAGCGGTGCTGGCTGTGACCACTGCCGGTTATGTCCGCACCCGTGTGGCGCGGGTTCGCACCGGTCTTTCCCGGGAAAATGCAGCGGCGCTTGCCGCCCTGCTCAACCGGAACCTGACCTTTGTGGCTCCTGTTGATCTGTCGCCCCGGCTCCTTGCAGAGCTGTGCAGCCAGATCAGCCCGGAGCTGGTGCCGGTGATCAGCGCCGCCGCCGCCATCCTGCAGGATTCCACCCAGCCCCATGTGTATCTGGGGGGTGAGCAGTACCTGCTGGACTGGCCCCAGCTGGACGGCAAGGTGGGCAGCATCCTGAGCCTGCTGAACGACGAAGAGCAGGCCGCCGCCCTCATTGCACCCCCGGCAGAGCAGAGCGAAAGCATCCTGCTGGGCGAGGATCTGGAACCTCAGATCCCCGGCCTGTGCATCGTGAGTGACCGGTATCTGGTGGGCGGAGGCCTCTGGGGCTCCGTGGCCCTCATCGGCCCCACCCGGATGCCCTTCCAGAAGCTGATGCCGCTGCTCCACACCTTTGCCGATCAGCTTGGCGAAGGAATGAGCGGCAAACGAAAAGATACCCCGCAGGCAGCCGCACCCCGGCGGACTGTGATCTATAAGGAGGACCTGGAATGAGCGAAGAAACAAAAAAGACCCCGCAGGCAGAAGAACCTGCCGTGGAGCCCAACACCGCCGAGCAGGCCGCCCCGGAAACTGCACCTGAGCAGGCAGCGGCTTCCGAGACGAACGCTGAAGCGGCAGACCCCAAGAAAAAGGATGGCTTCTTCAACAAGAAGGCCCGGGAGCTGGAGGCCGTGAAGGCAAAGCTGGACGCGGCTGAGAAGAATGCCAATCAGGCCAAGGATCAGCTGCTGCGGATGGCCGCCGAGTATGAGAACTACCGCAAGCGCTCCACCCGTGAGGCTGACCAGAAGTTCAACGACGGCGTGTCCTTTGCCGTGAACCAGATCGTCCCCATTCTGGATACGCTGGAGATGGCGGCCAACGCCCCCACCACCGACGAGAACTACAAGAAGGGCGTGACCATGACGCTGGACAAAGCCGCCAAGGCGCTGAGCACCCTCCATGTGGAGGAGATCGAGGCGCTGGGCAAGCCCTTTGACCCCAACTTTATGAATGCCGTGCAGCAGATCCCCGCCCCCGATGGGCAGGAGAGCGGCACCGTGATCACGGTTTACCAGAAGGGCTACAAGCTGGGCGATAAGATCGTCCGTCATGCCACCGTTGTTGTGGCAGAGTGATTTTGCAAGACCCCGCAAGGGTTTTCAAATATAACATCCGCTTGGTAACATTTGAGCATCACATAAACAAAAAACGTTCTGAATTTGAGAGGAGCTTTCATTATGAGTAAGATCATTGGTATCGACCTTGGTACTACCAACAGCTGCGTGGCTGTTATGGAGGGCGGCGAGCCCGTTGTTATCGCTAACTCTGAGGGTGCACGCACCACCCCGTCTGTTGTCGGCTTCACCAAGACCGGCGACCGTCTGGTGGGTCAGGTGGCAAAGCGCCAGGCCATCACCAACCCTGAGAACACGGTGGCTTCCATCAAGCGTTATATGGGCACCGACCACAAGGTGACCCTGAACGGCAAGGAGTACACTCCCCAGCAGGTCAGCGCTATGATCCTGCAGAAGCTGAAGGCTGATGCCGAGGCTTATCTGGGCGAGACTGTCACCGATGCAGTCATCACCGTTCCTGCATACTTCAACGACAGCCAGCGTCAGGCAACCAAGGACGCAGGCACCATTGCCGGCCTGAACGTCAAGCGTATCATCAACGAGCCCACTGCCGCATCTCTGGCATACGGCATCGATAAGGAAGAGGACCAGAAGATCATGGTCTACGACCTGGGCGGCGGCACCTTCGATGTGTCCATCATCGAGATGGGCGACGGCGTGACCGAGGTTCTGGCCACCAACGGTGATACCCACCTGGGCGGCGATGACTTCGACCAGCGCGTCATCGACTGGATGGCAGATGCGTTCCAGAACGAGAACGGCATTGACCTGCGCAAGGATAAGATGGCCGCACAGCGCTTGAAGGAAGCTGCTGAGAAGGCAAAGATCGAGCTGTCCAGCGCAATGAGCAGCCAGATCAACCTGCCCTTCATCACTGCTGACGCTACCGGCCCCAAGCATCTGGATATGACCCTGACCCGCGCAAAGTTCAATGAGCTGACCGCTGATCTGGTCGATCGCACCATGACCCCTGTCCGCAAGGCTCTGCAGGATGCAGGCCTGCGTCCCTCTGACCTGAAGAAGGTCCTGATGGTCGGTGGTTCCACCCGTATCCCCGCTGTCTACGATGCAGTCAAGAAGGAACTGAACTGCGAGCCCTTCAAGGGCATCAACCCCGATGAGTGCGTGGCTGTGGGCGCTGCCATCCAGGGCGGCGTTCTGCAGGGCGATGTCAAGGGCCTGCTGCTGCTGGATGTCACCCCGCTGAGCCTGGGCATTGAGACCCTGGGCGGCGTGTGTACCAAGATCATCGACCGCAACACCACCATCCCCACCCACAAGAGCCAGGTGTTCTCCACTGCTGCTGATAACCAGCCCTCTGTTGAGATCAACGTTCTGCAGGGCGAGCGTGAGTTTGCCCGCGACAACAAGAGCCTGGGTGTGTTCCACCTGGATGGCATTGCTCCGGCTCCCCGTGGTGTGCCTCAGATCGAAGTCACCTTTGATATCGATGCAAACGGCATCGTGAAGGTCAGCGCAAAGGATCTGGGCACCGGCAAGGAGCAGAACATCACTATCACCGCTTCCACCAATATGTCCAAGGAAGATATCGACAAGGCTGTGAAGGAAGCTGAGCAGTTTGCTGCCGATGATAAGAAGAAGCGTGAAGAGGTCGATATCCGCAACGGCGCTGATCAGATGGTGTTCCAGACTGAGAAGATGCTGAAGGAGAACGGCGACAAGATGCCTGCTGACGTGAAGAGCGAAGCTGAGGCAAAGCTGGCCGACCTCAAGACCGCTGTTCAGTCCGGTTCCATCGATGAGATCAAGGCAAAGCAGGATGAGCTGAGCCATGTCTTTGAGAAGATGTATCAGGCTGCCGCTGCTGCCCAGCAGGCTGCAGGCGCACAGCCCGGCCCCGATGCTGGCGCAAACAACCAGCAGAAGCCCAACGATGACGGCGTTGTGGACGCTGACTTCAAGGAAGTCTAAGTTCTGACACAAACGGCAGATGCCCGGCCAAACCGGCGGGCAGGCGTGCCGGATAAAAGCAAAAGCCGCTCCGGTTTTGCCGGGGCGGCCTTTGCTGGTTTTATAGAGGTATGGTTATGGCACAGGAAAAGCGCGATTACTACGAAGTGCTGGGAGTATCCAAAACGGCCACCGATGCGGAGATCAAAAAGGCTTACCGCAAGCTGGCCATGAAGTACCACCCGGACTACAACCCCGGCGATAAGGATGCCGAGGAAAAGTTCAAGGAAGTCAATGAAGCCAACGAGGTGCTTTCGGACCCGAAGAAGCGCCAGCTGTACGATCAGTACGGCTTTGCCGGTGTTGATCCCAGTTATGCAGCCCAGAACGGCGGCGGCGCGGGCGGCTTCAGCGGTTTTGGCGGCGATGGAGTCGATCTGGGCGACATTTTCGGTGATATCTTTGGCGGCGGTTTCGGCGGCTTTGGCGGCTCTGCCCGTCAGGCAAACCCCAACGCCCCCCGCAAAGGCCAGGATATCCGTGTGCGGATCACCCTGAGCTTTGATGAGGCCGTGCATGGCTGCAAGAAGAACATCACCATCACCCGCCAGCAGGAGTGCACGGAGTGCCATGGCAGCGGCTGCGCCGCCGGCAGCAGCCCCGAGACCTGCCCGGACTGCGGCGGCCGCGGCTATGTCATCCGGCAGCAGCGCACTCCCTTTGGCGTGATGCAGACCCAGCAGCCCTGCTCCCGTTGCGGCGGCAAGGGCAAGCTGGTCAAGAACCCCTGCAAGGTCTGCCATGGCAGCGGCAAAACTGCCGCCAGGAAAACGCTGGAGGTGTCCATCCCCATGGGCATCGACGACGATCAGAGCTTTGCACTGCGCGGCATGGGCGATGCCGGTGCCAACGGCGGCCCTGCCGGTGATGTGATCGTGATGGTCACGGTCCGGCCCAGCGAGGTGTTCCAGCGTGACGGCTATGATGTCTGGGTCACGGTGCCCATCACCTACAGCCAGGCGGTTCTGGGCGACAGCATCACCGTGCCTTCCATTGACGGCAAGGTGGAATACACCGTGCCCGAAGGCACCCAGAGCGACACCACCTTCCGCCTGCGCGGCAAGGGCATCCAGTATCTGAACGGCCGCGGCCGGGGCGATATGTATGTCAAGTGCGAGGTGGAGATCCCCAAGAAGCTGAACAAGGCCCAGCGGGATGCCCTGAAGAAGTTTGAGGGCACCCTGAAAGAGGAAAACTACGAAAAGCGCAAGGGCTTCTTCAAAAAGCTGAAGGATATGTTTGCATAAGATTGGCGGCCTCGCCCTCTCAGTCTCGCTGACGCTCGCCAGCTCCCCCAAAGGGGGAGCCAAGAGCACTTGCCTCTCCCTTCGGGAGAGGTGGATTTGCGAAGCAAAGACGGAGAGGGTGAGCACGCTAAACAAAAATGGAGTTGTTACACGAGATGTGTAACAGCTCCATTTTTTATGCTTGAATTTAATGTGCCAGGATAAAATCCTCCGGACAGACACAACCGTTCTGTGCCAGAACACGGTGTAAGATCTGCATCACCCCGGCTTCCCGGTGGGAAGGGGCCAGAAAAGGAACCTTCTGGCGCAGCGGTTCGCTGCCGTTTTCCATCAGAAAACCGTATTTTGCGGTACGCAGCATCTCGGCATCGTTGTAGGTATCGCCAAAGGCCATCATGCATTCCGGCGGCAAGCCCCACAGCTGCCCCAGCGTTTGCAGGGCGGCACCCTTGTGGACACCGGGATTCATAATGTCCACCCAGCATTCACCGGCAACGGCTACGGAGTAGATGCTCCGCTGACTGGCATAGACCGTATCGTAGGCCTGCTGCGCATTGTGCTGTGGCAGGTAGATGGTGAATTTGTCGGCAGGGGCGGTGACATCTTCCAGCCGGTCCACATATTCGATCTTGGTGTAGAAATGCCGCAGCACGGCATCGTGGACGGCGAACGGCCGCTCCACATAGGCACTTTCCAGACCGCAGAGAACCGCAATATCGCCCTGCTCCCGGGTCAGGCGGTTCAGCGCCCGCCAGCCTTCCGGAGACATCTCCGAAGTGAAGAGGTTCTGCCCCTTCCAGCGGATGGCACCGCCGTTGTCGCCGATGAAAACAAGCTCATCCTGTAAGGTGGGGAACATGGCTTCCAGCGTATAGAGCGGTCTGCCGCTGGCAGGAGCAAACCGGATGCCCAGCTCTGCCAGTGCATGGATCGTCTCTTCAAAGCCTGCCGGGAGCTGACTTTGTTCGTCCAGAAGGGTGGCATCCATGTCGGATGCGATCAAGCGGATACGGTCCATAACTTAACCCATATAGCTGATGTTCACATCGATCTGGCCGCCGTAGCCGGGGATGCGGGCGGTGCAGGTGCCCTGCCACATGTTGCAGGCAATGGGGCTGGAGGCCACGTTGTAGTGGGCGTTCCAGATGTAGTAGTTGGACAGCTGGCTCATATCCAGCCGCTTGCGGAACCAGGTAGTGGAGGCGTACACGCCGGGCTTGTAGCCCAGTGCCTTGACCTCTTCGCAGAAAGCCACAGCACACTTGGTGCGGTCTTCCACGCCCAGACCATCGGCACGGCCATTGCCCGCGCCGGAAGCCTCGGTATCAAAGTAGATGGGGTAATCGAGCTGACGGCCATTCAGCACATAGACGCAGGCCTGTGCTTCCTCACGGGCCTCGTTCTCGTTGACGGCCTGGCTGAAGCAGTAGATGCCAACCCGCAGCCCGGCGTTGCGGGCGTTGGTGAAGTGCTCCTCAAACTTGGGGTCCTGCACCAGCGCGCCGGAGCCATAGCCGCGGTAGCCGATGCGGATGATGGCAAACTCCACACCTGCCGTTTTCACCTTGTCCCAATCGATACTGCTCTGGTACTTGGAAACATCGATGCCGAAGGTGGCGGGCTGCTGCACGCCGGAGGCATCAAAATAATAGAGCTTGTTGTCGATGCTCTGGATGCCGGTGACGGGCTGGTGGGTGTTCTGGTCGTAGTAATAGGTCTTGCCGTTTTCGGTGCGCCAGCCGGAATACTGGGGCGTTTCTTCCTCATCCTTGCCGAAGAAGAATTCCCACAGCCACTGCAGCAGGCCGTTTTCACCGGTCAGGCAGGTGGGGTCGATGCTCTCTTCGTCCAGTGTGCCGCTGTCCAGTGCATCCCGGATCTCTTCAGGGGTCAGCAGAACGGTGCCGTTGATATCCCGGATCTGGGCTTCGGCCAGCACATCCCCGCCGTTCTCGGAAGCGGCAGGCGCTTCCTCGGCTACGGGGGCGGTCTCCTCCGTTTCGGGCAGGATGGCGGTCTCTTCGGGAGCGGCCATCGGGTCCTCAGCGGCCAGCGCCTCAGTCTCTGTCAGGAAGTGGGGGAAGGAGTTCTCCTTCTCGATCTCCGAAGCATCCCCGGCCATGGGGTCGGCGGGTGCGGCTTCCGGCTGCACAGCGGGCTTTGCAGCGGGTGCGGTGCTCTCTGCCGGGGCGGCGGCGGTGTTCTCCGCCTTGGTCACGGGTGCAGCTGGGGTGCTGGCTGCGGCCTGCTCCTGAGAAGAAGCGCTCTCTTCCGGCTGGGTGCTCTCGGCCTTTGCCTCGCTCCTGTCACTCTTATGATCGAATTTGGGCAGGGTGACCCTGCCCTCAGTCTGCAGGGCGGCGGGTTCGACCGTCAGGCCCGCAGGCTGGGATGCCAGCAGGAAAGTGGTGCCCGCACCGCCAATGGTGATGGCCGCCGCCATCACAAGGCACGCAACAGCCTGGCCGATGCTGCGGCCGGTACCGTTCTTGCTTGATTTTTTGAAAGATGTTGGTTTCATGCCGCTTGCTCTGCCTCCAAGCTGGACCGGGCAGGATACACGAACTGCACCGGCCCGCCAATATAGTCTCGCATCATTGCGGATAAAGCTATTTTTACTCTCCCAGTATACACCCAAACCCGGGTCGCCGTCAATCAGTTCGCTGTGCTCCGGCATCGCGTCAGGCAGAAAAAGCGGAAAGAAAAACACGCTCCACAGTAAAAACGAGCAGGAAAGCAGAATCATTGCATCCAAAGCTGTGAAATTTGTCGCTTTGGACGAAAAACGCGGCCTCCTCTTGCTGTCTTGACAGGTGTATGGTATGATACTTGACACGGAAAGCTCCCGCGCAATGGGCCGGGAGAGAAAGGTTAGGAAGAGTCTATGTCAAGTGTAAAGGACTTTTTGAAGCGGAAGGATATCGTCATCACTCCGCAGCGTTATCTCATCGAGGCTCTGGGTGCCATGGCACAGGGTCTGTTCGCCAGCCTGCTGATCGGCACCATCATCAAAACGCTGGGCCAGCAGACCGGGCTGGAGGTGCTGGTCGATCTGGGCGGCTATGCCTCGGCCATGAGCGGTCCGGCCATGGCCTGCGCCATCGGCTGGGCGCTGCACTGCCCCCCGCTGGTGCTGTTCAGCCTGATCACCGTGGGCTACTCGGCCAATGCGCTGGGCGGCGCAGGCGGCCCGCTGGCTGTTCTGATCATTGCCATTGTGGCCGCTGAGATGGGCAAGGCCGTGAGCAAGGAGACCAAGGTCGATATCCTTGTCACCCCGCTGGTGACCATTTTTGTGGGCGTGGGCCTCTCCATGCTCATTGCGGCTCCCATCGGTGCCGCCGCCAGCCAGGTGGGCACCCTGATCATGTGGGCCACTGAGCAGGCCCCGCTGGTCATGGGCATTCTGGTGTCTGTCATCGTGGGTGTGGCACTGACCCTGCCCATCTCCTCTGCCGCCATCTGCGCGGCTCTGGGCCTGACCGGCCTGGCGGGCGGCGCTGCTGTGGCAGGCTGCTGCGCCCAGATGGTCGGCTTTGCCGTGATGAGCTATAAGGAGAACGGTGTGGGCGGCCTGGTCAGCCAGGGCCTGGGCACCAGTATGCTTCAGATGGGCAATATCATCAAGAACCCCCGCATCTGGATCGCCCCCACACTGGCCTCGGCCATCACCGGCCCGCTGGCGACCTGCCTGTTCCACTTTGAGATGAACGGCGCGGCGGTCTCCTCCGGCATGGGCACCTGCGGTCTGGTGGGCCAGATCGGCGTGTACACCGGCTGGGTGAACGATATTGCTGCCGGTACCAAGGCCGCCATTACCCCCATGGACTGGGCCGCCATGGCCCTAATCTGCTTTGTTCTGCCCGCAGTCCTGAGCGTTCTCTTCTGCGAGATCGAGCGCAAGCTGGGCTGGATCAAAGAGGGCGATCTGAAGCTGAATTAAACTCCCTCCGTCATCGCTTGCGCGATGCCACCTCCCTCAATGAGGGAGGCTAAAAGGCTCCCTCTCCGAGGGAGCTGGCACGGCAAAGCCGTGACTGAGGGAGTGATAAAGATTTCCCGTCCAACATGGCTTCAGCCAGCGTATCATCTTCATATCGGAGTTTGAGCGAGAAAAAGGGTCTGTCCTCCTTGAGCAGGCGGAAGAAGATCTTGTCGCCCTCCCAGATGGGCAGCTGCTCCACCTGCTCCTTGGGCACCCATTCCAGAATGCCCTCGTTCCGGGCGGCATCCTTTACCAGTGTGCCCGTCCAGGCATCGGCGGTGTAAAGGAACATATATTCGGTCAGCTCGCCCAGAAGAAAGGTCACTACGCCCCGGCAGCGGTAGGAGGTCAGGGTGAGGCCGGTCTCCTCCTGCACTTCCCGCAGCAGGCAGTCCTCCGGGCTTTCAAACGGCTCAAACTTGCCGCCCACGCCGATCCATTTGTCGTGGTTCAGGTCGTTCTTCTTGGTCACGCGGTGGAGCATCAGGTAGGCATTATCCTGCTCCAGATAGCACAGGGTGGTGTTGCGCATGGGAAATTTGGGTTCCATCAGCAATTCTCCGTTTCTGTCAGCATTACAAAAAGCGTCCCACAGGGAGCCCCCTGTGGGACGCTTTTATCGTTTCTTATTTCCGTGCGGCCCGGCCTTTTCCGGCGTTGTTCAGCTTCCGCACCAGATCATTCTGGTGTTTGCGCTGGGAGGGCGTGGGCTCCGGGTCCCGCTTTTCCTCAGCACGGGCGTTGGTCTGCGCGGTGTCGGGGTCAACGCGCACCAGGTTCCATTCCTGATTGCCGCCCGAGACGTAATTCCAGATCTGGGCCTGTGCACCGTTGGAGGTGTTCATGCCCACAAGGTCGATGTACTTGTCGGCCAGCACGTTGCGGATGCGGGTGCGGCCGTTCCGGGTGGACTCCAGCTCCCAGCACTGGCTCAGCCCGCTGGTGCGGCCCCACTGGTGCAGCCAGGTGCCCTCGACCACGCCGCCCAGGGCCAGATCGATGAACTTGCCCGTAAAGCGGTTCCTGATCCGCCAGCGTCCCTCGCCGGCATCCACGAACTGCCACTGCTGCCACGGATGCCCGGCGTAGTCCCACAGACGGATGGCTGCGCCGTTCTCCGTGTTGAAGTTCTTGATCTCCAACACCTTCCCATTGGGTGCCTTGATGAGGTAAAACTCATTTTCCAGTAAAACGACCTGAGATGCCTTTGCCATACGTCCGTGTCTCCTTTCCGGTAAAATCTGGTTTGACGCTTCTATTATAGCGGATTTCCCGGTGCGCAACAAGATTGATTCTTGACGAATTTTTTTCTTTTTATTGTGCATTTTGCACTTTCCGCAGCTTTCGACAGAGCCACGGCCCGGCGTACCACAGCACCAGACAGACAAGCCCGATCAGCCGGATCTGCGTGTTGGTGCAGTGGGTGTTCAATTCCAGCCCGATGCCGAAAGAAAGGAGATTGGCGGTCAGCGCATAGAGGATGGGGTGAGGCTTTTTGCCCTCCGGCCAGGGCAGATACCGGTTGTAGACAAAGGCTTCCACGGAGAACACCAGTACCTCCAGTGCAAAATAAAGGAAATTGCCCCACATCGGCCCGAGATAGAGCGTGCCATAGCACAGCCCGAGGTTCAGGATGATCTGCGTGGCAAGGTTGACCTTGCCGATGAGATCGCGCTGGGCGGGGCCGCGCAGCCCGAAAAGCAGGATGCCCCACGTCAGCTCTAAAATCAGGGTGATGAGCACCCGGGCGGCAAAGGAGGAAAGGATGTCGGAATCGTTGCGGTTGCGGTAGACTCGCAGGCCGTCTTGGGAATCGAGAAGCACCTGCCACTCGCTGGAAAAGGCATAGCGCTCCACCGGCTCCTCGCTGCGGTAGAATGTACCAGTCTCTATATTATAGAGCAGAACATAGAACTTGTTGGGCGGGTAGTAGCCCCAGACGAACTCTGCATCGGCATCGCCGGGGTATTCCTGGAAGTAGTCCAGGAAGTAGTAGCCCTCCGGGGCGGGATAGTTTTTGAAGGCTTCCCAGGTTTCCCGGGAACCCATCCGCTCCCGGTACTGGTCTGCAGAGCCCCATGGCCCGCTGACCCTGGTATTGCCCAGCAGGGTGACCGCATAGCGCTGGCCCGGCGTGTAATAGAGCTTGAGCGTGACCGAAGGCTTGGGGCCCATGTCTGCAAAAACGGGCAGGGAAAGGGCCAGCACCAGCAGGGCCGAGAGGAAAAAAGCAAAAATTTTTTTGCGAAAAAATTTCTTCATGGCGGTGTCCTCACTTCAAAAAACAAAAAAATCCGACACGTCCTTCCTTAACCTGTAAACGAATGGAAAACAGCTGTTATTGCAGGGCGTTCTGCACAAAATTGCAGATGGAGCTTTGTGCGGCATTTTCTGTTTTTTCTGCAAGGACAAAACGCCCGTTTTCGGCCTCTTTCGGGGCAGAATGTGAACAATTTGTTTCCGGCTCACGGTCAATTCAGGACACTGACTTCACATTTATAAAGCAAAGCGAACTTCACTGCTTTATTTACATGAACAAAACAGCTTTCAAAAGAAACTTTAATTTGTTTCACGTTTTTGGATATTGACTTTATATCAAAACTGCGGTATAGTAAGAATGCGGAGAGCGGAAAACGCCCCGCCGACACTTGAGCTTCAGGCGTAAGCCTGTGAGAAAAATATAGGAGGTTTGACTTATGTACTATTACATTCTGGGTTGCGGCATTGCTTGTCTGGTTCTGTTCGGCATCAACAGCATGGATACGGTGGATGTCAAGCCGGCCGAGATCCTGGGTAAGGTCATTCTGTGGCCCGTTGCCCTGATGGAAGCAGTTGTTCGTTACAGCTCCACGCATCACAACATCAAGACCGCGCTGTAAAACATCTCGTTCCAAACCAACGAAGAGCAATCAGGCGGCTGCGCTTTCAAAAAGGAAGGCGCAGCCGCCTTTTTGTTTTGCACTTTACGGCGTTGTATGGTACAATAACACCAGAACTTTTCGGGAGGGAAATTGCTATGACCAATGAGACCTTACATACCCTTGAGACCCGCCGCAGCTGCCGCGCCTACAAGCCGGAGCAGATCACGAAAGAGGAGCTGGAAGCCGTTCTGCGCGCAGGCACCTTTGCCCCCAGCGCCATGAACCGCCAGAGTGCAAAGATCGTGGTGGTGCAGGATGCCGAGACCCGCGCCCAGCTCACCCGGATGAATGCCGCTGTGATGGGCAACACGGGTGACCCCATGTACGGTGCCCCCACCATTCTGGTGGTGCTGGCCGATGCCAACGCCCGCTGTGGCGTGCAGGACGGCAGCCTTGTGATGGGCAACCTGATGAATGCTGCTGCCGCCATCGGGCTGGGCAGCTGCTGGATCAACCGCGCAAAGGAAGAGTTCGAGACCGAAGAGGGCAAGGCCCTGCTGAAGAAGTGGGGCATTGAGGGGGACTATATCGGTGTGGGCCACTGCATTCTGGGCTACCCGGCAGAGGAACCCCGCCCCGCCGCCCCCCGCAAGCCGGATTATATCGTATACGCATAAGGAGCACTATGAAACCCGATTACAAGCTGGTCGCAAAGGCCAAATACATTCACGCCAACGCTGATCTTGCCAGTGAGATCTGGCACGAGGTCTACAAGCGCTATTACCCTGCAAAGCAGCTGGACACGCTGGTGGAAACGCTGCAGAGCGCCGATGCCATTGAGGCGGATATCGACAACGATGTGAACTATTTCCTCGTGGTGCTGGGCGGCAAGACCATCGGCTACTTTGCCTGGAAGATGGAGAACACGGCCCTGCACCTGCTCCACCTCTACCTCAAGCCCGAGTACCGGGGCAAGGCACTGGGCCGGGATATCCTGGCCACCTGCGAGCGCCTGGCCCGGGGTGAGGGCCGGGGCCGCCTGTACTGCGAGGTGCACACCAAGTGCCTGCCGGTGCTGCAGTTCTTTAAGACCAAGGGCTACCGCGTGCTGGGCCCCGCCGAGGCAGAAGCTGCGGGCATTTCCATGCAGCTGACCACGCTGGAAAAAATGCTGTAAATTTCCCGTTGATTTTTTGCCGCGTTTGCACTACAATAAAGTAGTGTATTGAAGTGCCCCGCGCGGGCCAGACCCAACCTGAACGATAGGGGAGGAACAAGCCATGGCAAAAGATCATCCCACCGGAGAGTCCGGCCTGTATTCTGCATTGCTGGAGCTGAAAACGCCCGAGGAGTGCTACCGCTTTTTACAGGATGTGTGCAGCTACGCCGAGCTCAGTGCAATGGAGCAGCGGTATAACATTGCGGAAAAGCTGGTCAACAAGCAGAGCTATACCAGCATCATGGGCAACATTGGTGCGTCCAGCGCCATCATCAGCCGGGTGAGCCGGGTCATCAGCAAGGATGACAGCGTGCTGCGCCGCCTGCTGGAAGAAAAGGCGGAACAGCCCGCCGAAGAATAACACGGACCGCGCGCCGCGGGGCAGGGGAGCACCCGCCCTGCGGTGCGCTTTTTTAGAAGGGAGTCTGTAAAGATGAGTAAGGCAGTTGTATTTTTTGCCGATGGCACCGAGGAGTGCGAAGCCCTGCTGGTGGTAGACCTGCTGCGCCGCGCCAAGGTGGAGGTCATCGTGGCCTCTGCCATGGGCCGCAGGGAGCTGGTGAGCAGCCATAAGATCCACCTGACCGCCGATGCGCTGGCCGAGGAAGTGGATTATTCCGATGTGGACATGGTCGTTCTGCCCGGCGGGATCCCGGGTACACCCAACCTTGCCGCCAACAAGACGGTCACCGAAACCTGTGCCGCCTTTGCCAAGGCGGGCCGGAAGGTGGCTGCCATCTGTGCCGCCCCCAGCATCCTGGCCTCTCTGGGCCTGCTGGAGGGCAGGAACGCCACCGCCCACGCTGGCTTCCAGGATCAGCTGGCCGGTGCCATCGTCCACGATGAAGAGGTCGTGGTGGATGGCAACATCACCACCAGCTATGGGCTGGGCGGTGCCATCCCCTTTGCACTGGAACTGGTGCGCCAGCTGGCCGGTCAGGCCGAGGCGGAGCGTATCCGGAACGCCATTGCGTATCGGCACTGAGAAGGGGGATACGGTATGCGCTTTATTACCTGCCGCTTGCCGGACGGCGTGGAAGACCCGGCGATTTTATCGGAGGATGGGCGGCAGGTCTGGCCGCTGAGCTGGCTGGGCCTGAGCTATGAGACCCTGAGCGAGGCCATCCCGTTTCTGACCCCGCAGGTGCGGTATGGGCTGTCGCTGGCCATTGCGGGCATTCCCGCTCTGCCTGTGGAGGCCGTCACGCTGGAAAGCCCCATCCCGGCCCCGGCGCAGGATGTCATCTGCCTGGGCATCAATTATATGGCCCACTCCGATGAGGCGGAGAAATACTCTGCCGCTGCCTTTGCCACCAAGCACGAGGATGCGATCTACTTTTCCAAACGTGTGACCCGCGCCGTGCCGGACGGCGGCCCCATCGAGGCCCACACCGATCTGGTGAAAAAGCTGGATTATGAGTGTGAGCTGGCTGTGGTGCTGGGCAAGGATGCCAGGGATGTGCCCGCCGGTCAGACCCGGGACTATATCTTCGGCTATACCATCTTGAACGATGTCTCGGCCCGGGATGTGCAGACGGCGCACAAACAGTGGTACTTTGGCAAGAGTCTGGACGGCTTTACCCCAATCGGGCCCTGCATCGTCACGGCAGATGCCTTTGCCGACTACCCGCCCAGGCTGGGCATTCGCAGCTTTGTCAACGGCGAGAAGCGGCAGGATTCCAATACCGCCCTGCAGATCTTTGACATCGACCATGTCATTGCCGAGCTTTCGCAGGGCATGACCCTGAAAGCGGGCACCATCATTGCCACCGGCACCCCGGCGGGTGTGGGCATGGGCATGGACCCGCCGCAGTTCCTCAAGCCCGGAGATGTGGTGCGGTGCGAGATCGAGGGCATTGGCACACTGACCAATCCGGTCAAGTGATTCCGAAACGCAATATCTAAGTGTAAATATCCGGATGGTTATATAATTGATGACAAAATTGCTCTTGTTCATATACTGTTCAAAATAAATTCATTTGAAGTTCACACACTTCCGGTATACATAGGGCAACAAAGGCGCACACCGCGCCGCATCCCCTGTGCAGTAACAGCACGGCAGGCCGCAAAGGATGCCTGTTGTGTGAGAGGAAAGGAATTGGAACGCTATGAAAATTGGTATTACAGAGCTGATCCTGGTGGCCATCGTGGCCTTCGTGGTCATCGGCCCCGATAAGCTGCCCGAGTACGCCCGTAAGCTCGGCAAGATGCTGCGGGAGCTGAAGAAGTACACCGGTGCCGCTTCCGAGGAGATCCAGAAGAATGTGGTGGAGCCCCTGAACGAGATCCAAGCCCCCATCAAGGAAGCTGTTGCTCCCCTGACCGACATCAAGAAGGACATCGACGACAGCATGAAGGATGTCACCAAGAGCTTTACCAACATCGGTAAGACCAGCAAGGAAGAAGCCAAGAAGGCCGAAGAGGTCGAGGAAGTGGCCGAGCTGGAGGATACCGTGGAGGAGCTGCCCGAAGAGCCCGCTAAGGCGGAGGAGCCTGCCGCTGAGCCTGTGAAGGCAGAGGAAAAGGCAGAAGAGCCTGCTGCAGAGGAAAAGCCCGAGGAGGCCCCCGCTGCAAACGAGACCCCTGCCGAGGCTGCTCCCGCTGAGGAGGCTGCCCCTGCCGAAGAGGCAAAGGTCTAAGTACATGGATACACCCGCGCCCGCGGTTGTAGGATAAAAACTGGAATCCAGCCCGCCAGAGCGGCGCGGCAAGAGTAAAAAGGAGATTATTATTATGAGAATCGGACCTCAGGAGCTTATCATTGTTCTGATCATCGTTCTGGTCATCTTTGGACCCAAGAACCTGCCGAAGCTGGGCAAGATGTTCGGCAAGACCATGAAGAACTTTAAGGAAGGCATGGACGACGTGGATGAGAACGGCGATGCCAAGCCTGCCGAGACCAAGACCGAGGAAAAGGCTGAGAAGAAGGACGAGGAGTAATTTGTGGCTACCAACGTGAAGCGCAAAAAGAAAGCCGAAGTCATGTCGGACGACGGCAGCATGACGCTGACCGGACATCTGAAAGAGCTGCGGAACCGGCTGATCATCTGCGCGGCGGTGTTTGTAGTGGGCGTGATCGGCTTCCTGGCAATTTCGGATAAGCTGATCGATCTGCTGACGGCCATGGCAATGAATGCGAACTACACCTTCGTGTTCCTGGCCCCGCAGGAAAAGCTGATGCAGTATTTCCGGGTGTCCCTGATCGCTGCGGTGATCGTGACCATTCCGGTGGCGCTGTATCAGGTCTACGCCTTTGCAAAACCCGGCCTGAAACGGAGCGAGAGCTTCTTCTTCCGGCTGGTGCTGCTGTTCGGTCTGGCTCTGTTCTGCGTGGGTGTGCTGTTCGCCTACAAGGTCACCCTGCCGTTCATGCTGAACTTCCTCGTTACGCTGGAGGGTACCGATTACATCACGGCATCCATCAGCATCGAGAGCTACATCAACCTCTGCCTGACCATGTTCATCATCTTCGGCTGTGTGTTTGAAATGCCTCTGGTCACCATCATTCTGGCCAAGATGGGCATTGCAAACCCCGAGATCATGAAGAAGGGCCGCGGCGTTGCCATTGTCCTGATCTTCCTGGTCGCAGCCATCATCACCCCGCCCGATATCGTGTCGCAGTGCTTCGTGGCTGTGCCCATGTGCCTGCTGTACTTTATCAGCATCTTCCTCAGCGGCATTTTCTATAAGCCCAAGACGGATGATGACGACGAGGATGAGGATGACGAAGAGGAATCCTCTGACGAGGAGTAAGTTCTCCCAAGGCTTTCCGGCCCTCCCACTGCGGGAGGGCCTTTTGCTTTGCCAAAAATCGAAACGGATTTTCGGCTTTTTGCATAAATCCTGTTTCAGCCTCTGTCATTTGCAAATGGATATGTTATAATGATAACGATGAAAAAAACCGGCGGACTGACCGCCGCAAAGAAGGGGTAAATGAATATGAAAGAGTACGCATTCGGCATCGATTTGGGCGGCACCACGGCCAAGGTGGGCCTGTTTACCACGGCGGGCGCTCTGCTGGAAAAGTGGGAGGTGCCCACCGACACCTCCAATGCAGGGGAGCACATCCTTGGGAACCTGGCCAAGGCCGTGAAGGACAAGATGCAGGAAAACGGCATCACTGCCGAGCAGGTGGAGGGCGTGGGTGTCGGTGTGCCCGGCCCTGTGCTGGACAGCCGCATCGTGCCCATTGTCTGCGCCAACCTCGGCGGCTGGGGTGAGCGGAACGTCTCCATCCAGCTGTCCGGCCTGCTGGATGGCATCAAGGTGCTGGTGGGCAACGATGCCAACGTGGCCGCGCTGGGCGAGATCTGGATGGGCTGTGCCAAGGGCTGCCGCAGCGCGGTGATGGTCACGCTGGGCACCGGTGTCGGCGGCGGTGTCATCGTCAACGGCAGGATCACCGAGGGTGCACACGGTGCAGGCGGCGAGATCGGCCACATCACCGTCAACCCCCACGAGACGGCGGTCTGCGGCTGCGGCAAGCACGGCTGTCTGGAGCAGTATTCCAGCGCCACCGGCGTGGTCCGCTGCATGAAGAAGCTGCTGGACGAGAACCCGGACACCCCCTGCACCCTGCGCGGCACCGACTTTGCCGCCAAGGATGTCTTTGATGCCGCCCGTGCAGGCGATGCACTGGCCGCCCGTGAGGTGGACGAGATGACCGACACCCTGGGCATGGCGCTGGCCTCTATTGCCTCCACCACCGACCCCGAGATGTTTATGGTGGGCGGCGGTGTCGCCCGTGCCGGAGATGTCCTCTTCAACCCCCTGCGGGAGCATTTCAAGACCTATGCCTTCAGTTCCTGCCGCGAGACCCCCATCGTTGCCGCTACCCTCGGCAATGATGCCGGCATCTATGGTGCCGTGCGGCTCATCGTGGGAGAATAAGATGAAGCTGAATCTGCAAGTTACCCGGTTGCAGGATGGTGCAAAAGTGCCAGTACATGTTGTGGCGGCGGGAAAGCTGGATTTTCAGCAGACTGCCAGCATGGGATGGCAGACGAATTGGAAAACGATGGACACTGCATATTTCCCGAATCGTGTTGCACTGAAAACAGAAGAACAGGAATTGCTGGGTTTGATGTCTTACTTCTGCGATGATCGGTTTCTGGCAGTAGAACTTGTCTATCTGGAAAGTCAGCCGGAAAGCAATGCAAATCTTCTGCATCAGAATGGAAAGGAAAAGAAGTATCAGGGAATTGCAAAGGCATTATTTGCATATGCAGTACAGGAATCTATCAATCATGGCTATGATGGCGTGGTACTGTTCAAAGCAAAAACGGATACTCTTCTGGAATACTATCTTCACGAATTTGGAGCACGTCCGGTAGGGAGATATGACCCATTCCGGTTAGTACTCTGGGAAGATGCTGCACAAAGATTGATTGCAGAATACGAGGTGAATGCAGATGAATGAACCGATGGAAAGAAGCTGGGTCACACCGCTGAATGAGGAAGATCGGGAATATTTTTCCTATTTCCGCACAGTTTGTAAGAGGTACAATATCAATCCATCCAGAGCGACCCGTCTGGAATACGACTTTGTGACCCGTGTGGCAGAAAGTGAGTTTTACTTGCAGAAAGCTGCGACCTGATAAAATGGTTGAGCCCCATGCCTGCACTCTGAATGTGTGGGTATGGGGCTTTTTATAAGAAGGAGCTGAATCAATGAATTATACCCCTATTACAGAGGAAAATATTGAAAAAGTAGCAATGCTTTACATGAACCACTACAACCAACATTCTGGCGGGTGCTGGACCTATGAAAAGGCATATAAGCGAATCCGTCAGATGGTAACGATGGAGGATTCCCTCTGTCTGATGCAGGAGGATGACGCGCACATCCCTACCGGCCTTGTGATTGGCTTTCTGGAAAGCTATGACGATTTCAAGTTCTACTTCCTCGATGAGATTCTGATTTTCGGTGAGTACCAGAGCAAGGGGTATGGCAGACAGCTTCTTCAAGAAGTAGAGCGGCGTGTGCAGGAACTCGGCGCACAGATGATCGAGTTGATCTGTCCGGACGACGAACATCACATGCACTTTTACGGCGGCTTCGGGATGGCGGAAGCAACGAACCTGAGGTTGATGAAAAAACGATTGTGATCTTTATTTTTCCACAACAAAAAGCGGAACCGTTGAAAATGATATGTACCCAGTATTCTGGACACTGAATCAAAATTGAATAATTAAGATTCCATCATGGATGCTTCTCTGAATTTAGAGGGAGGCATCCATTTTGTTTTCGCTTGGATCCTGCTGTTATTGTAATAGTCAATATACTCGGCAATGATGCCGGCATCTATGGTGCCGTGCGGCTCATCGTGGGAGAATAAAATCTGATATTTCATGGCCCCATGCCTGCACTCTGAATGTGTGGGTATGGGGCTTTTTCTATTTTTGAAATATAAAATACAAGACAAAAAGTAAATTATACTTGACATAATGTCTGGTGAGTGCTATTCTGTATCCAGAGGGAACGAGTTCACCCTCACAGGAAATAGACGAGGTGACAGGATGCCGAAGAATCTGAAACTGAAAGCTGCCCGTGCGGAAAAAGATATGACGCAGGGGGCATTGGCAGAAGCAACGGGGGTCTCGCGCCAGACCATCAACGCGATCGAAAAGGGCGAGTACAACCCCACCATCAATCTCTGCCGCAGCATCTGCAAAATTCTGGGAAAAACACTGGATGAACTGTTCTGGGAGGAATGAGAAATGAAATTTTCACTGTACAGCAAGAAAAATGTTCTGGATGAGATGCAGGAGCAGACCATGTCCAAAATTGAGAGGCGTGGCTTCTGGCTGATGTGGGGCGGTCTGCTGGCCGCAATGGTGATTCAGCAGCTGACGGGCAATGCAGATAAAGCGACCGGAGAAGGGGTCGTTTTTATGGCCGGATGTGTTTACACCGTTGCAGAGTGCGTCCGGAATGGCCTGTGGGACCGCCATCTTTCTTCCAGTATGGGTGCCAATGCGGTTTGTTCTCTGCTGGCGGCTGTGGCGGTTACGGTGCTTCATGGCCTGACCTATGGCTATTGGATGGGCGCTGCGTTTACTGGTGTTTCGACAGGTCTGCTCTGCTTTGCGCTGCTCCAATTCTGTGCATATCTGGTGCAGAAGAATCGGAAAAAGCTGGACGATGAACCGGAAGAAAAATAACACCTGATTTTCCACAACAAAACGCGGAACCGTTGAAAACTCAGCGGTCCCGCGTTTTTTATGCAATGATTTTGCTTTACAAGGTGTCCTCACCGGGCAGCTGGTTCCACAGGCGGTAGTAAACACCCTTCTGCTCCAGCAGCTGGTCGTGGGTGCCGGATTCCACAATGCCCTCGGAGCCAAGCACCAGAATACGGTCGTAGTTCTTGATGGTGGTCAGGCGGTGGGCAATGGTCAGGGTGGTGCGGCCATGGGCCAGCTTTTCCAGGCTCTGCCCCACAAGGATCTCGCTCTCGTTGTCCAGTGCACTGGTGGCCTCGTCCAGAATCAGGATGGGCGGGTTCTTCAGGAAGACACGGGCAATGGCGATGCGCTGTTTCTGGCCGCCCGAGAGCTTGACACCGCGCTCGCCGACATAGGTGTCGAAACCGTCCTTCAGGGCCATGATAAAGCGCTCTGCACCGGCCAGACGGGCAGCTTCGATGATCTCCTCCCGGGTGGCATCGGGCTTGCCGTAGGCGATGTTATCCGCCACAGAGCCGCTGAACAGGTACACGTCCTGCTGGACGATGCCGATGTCCTCACGCAGGCTCTTGAGGGTGACCTGCTGGATGTCCTGCCCGTCAATGTAGATGTGGCCGCTGGTCACATCGTAGAAGCGGGGGATGAGGTTGCACAAAGTGGTCTTACCGCCGCCGGATGGGCCGACCAGAGCCAGCCGCTCGCCTGCCTTGATGTCCAGACTGACATGGTGGAGCACCTTGTTGTGGTCGTCCGGGTACTCAAAGCTGACATCGTCAAAGCGGATGGCACCGGGGCCGGGCTGCAGGGGTTTTGCTTCTGGGGCATCGTGGATGGGCACGGGGGTGTCCATGATCTCGGCAAAGCGCTCAATGCCGGTCATGCCGCGCTGGAACTGCTCGGCAAACTCGACGATGCGGCGGATGGTAGCGATCAGGGTGGTGACATAGAGCATGTAGGCCACCAGGTCACCGGCGGTGATCTTGCCGTTGACCAGCGACAGGCCGCCCGCCAGAATGACCACCAGATACATCAGGCCGTCGAACAGGCGGGTGGAGGTGTTGAAAGCCGCCATGGCGTAGTAGCCCAGCGTCTTGATGTGCTCAAAGTCCTTGTTGCCCTGCTCGAACTTGGCGCGCTCCTGCTCCTCGGCAGCAAAGGCTTTTACCACGCCCTGACCCAGCAGGCTGTCCTCGATGGTGGCGTTCAGCTCACCGATCTGGATGCGCTGCTGCCGGAAACGGGCACGCAGACGGCCGTTCAGGTAAACGGACACTACGCCCATCAGGGGCACGCAGGCGAACACCGCCAGCGTCAGCGGGATGCTGGCCTGGCACAGGATGATGAAGGAGGCCAGGATCTTGATGAAGGCGATGAAAAATTCCTCGGGGCAGTGGTGGGCAAACTCGGTCACATCGAACAGATCGTTGGTGATGCGGCCCATGATGGTGCCGACCTTGGTGTTGTTGTAATAGGTGTGGTCGAGCAGCAGCAGATGGTCAAAGGCATCCCGGCGCATGTCGGTCTCGATGTGCACGCCCATGATGTGGCCGATGCCGGACATGAAATACTGGGCCGCACCGTCGATGATGCGGAGCACGAAGTAGATGCCCGCCAGCTTGAGCACGATGCCGGTGGTCAGGGTGATGCCCACGCCCATGGCCGAGTTGGTGATGGTGCTCATGATCTTCGGCAGGAAGATGTCACACAGGGTGGTCAGCGCGGCACAGAACAGGTCGAGAAAGAGCACTGCCTTGTGCTTTGCCAGATAGGGTAAAAAGCGGCGGATGAGCGCGCCGCTGCTGTTGTGATGCGCACCGGGGTCTTTGATGTTTTGTTTTGCCATGGTTCCTCCTTGATTTCAACTTCTCAGTCTGCGCGTCAGCGATGACGGAGAGGTTTATTTTTTGCTGTAATCCCGTTCGCCGTAGATCGCGGTGCCGATACGCACCAGCGTTGCGCCTTCGCGGATGGCGTTCTCGTAATCGCCGCTCATGCCCATGGAGAGGGTCTGCATCTCCACGTTGGAATAGCCGCGCTCCCCGGCCTTTACGAACAGGTCATGGACGGCGGCGAGATACCGGCGGTTCTGTGCATCGTCATCATTGACCGGGGGAATGGCCATCAGGCCCTTGACCCGGATGTGCTCCTGTGCGGCAGCGGCATCCAGCAGGGGCCAGAGCGCCTCCGGCGAAACGCCGCTCTTGCTCTCCTCCCCGCCGATGTTCACCTCCAGCAGGACGTTCTGCACGATGCCCGCCTTGGCGGCTTCCTTCTCGATGGCGGTCAGCAGGTGTTCACTGCCCACGCTCTGGATCAGGCTGGTCCGGCCCAGGACTTTTTTGATCTTGTTGGTCTGCAGGTGCCCGATGAAATGGCTGGGCTTGCCGCAGTAAGCGCCTGCGTCAAAGTTTGCGCAGAGCTCCTGCACATGGTTTTCGCCAAACACGTCAATGGGCAGGGCGGCACTTGCGGCCACGGTTTCAGCGGTGCGGGTCTTGCAGGCGGCGCACAGCTGGACCTCGGCAGGGTCGCGGCCTGCCTCCCGGGCAGCAGCGGCCATCTTTTCACGGATGGCCAGCACGGCCTCCCGCATCTCTTCCGGTGTTTTTTCTGCCATAAGGCATCAGTCCTCCTCGGTATATTTTGCGCGCTCTCCGCCGATGAGCTTCGGACGGGTGCGGGCGCAGAGAATGTCTGCTTCGCCGATCCGGCTCAGGCTCAGCCGCACCGGCACGGCCACCCGGCGCAGGTGCATCCCGATCAGGGTGCCGCCGATGTCGATACCGGCGTGGGCGCGGATCTCCTCCACGGCAATGGGGTCTTTGCACTGCTTCCAGCAGGTGGTGGCCCAGCTGCCGCCCGCATGGGGCCGGGGCACGACACACACTTCCTCCCAACCGTATTGTTCGGCGGCTTCCCGCTCCATGATAATGGCCCGGTTCAGGTGCTCACAGCACTGTGCCGCCAGCCAGATGCCGCGCTGGGCCAGCACCGGTGCAATGCCTGCGTAGACGGCCTGTGCTGCCTCCAGACTGCTGTCCTTGCCGATGTGCCCGCCCACGATCTCGCTGGACGAGCAGCCCACCACGAACACGTCGCCCTTTTTCAGCTTTGCCTGTTCCAGCAGCTCTTCCACTGCCTGCCGGGCTTCCGCCTGGATCTGCTGTTTGAATGCGTCTGTCATATCAATTACCTCGTATCGATCGGTTGCCGCGATGACCCGATGTTCTGTGTTCTGTTGGGCCCAAGCGTTTACAACAATTTTTCCGGGATGCCAAGGGCTCCCCTGGCAGGGGAGCTGGCACGCGAAGCGTGACGGAGCGGTTCAGACCCGTACAGAGTAAAGCGCTTTTTCTCCCGCGATGCCAAAATACACCCGGTTCTCCACCGGGCAGAGGGCAGAGCTGCTGCCCTGAGGCTTGCCGGAAAAGCTCCACAGCCAGCTTCCGCTGGCGGTGGAAACGGCCTCGGCGCGGATGCCGTCGGCGGGCAGGGAGAACAGGTTTTCCTGCATCGATTCGCTCAGCCGCAGGGCCACACCGCGCAGGAAGGTGCTGCCTGCATGGTGTTCCAGCCAGCTGGAGCTGGCCCAGCGGTAGCTGATGTAGAGGGTGCTGTCCTCATCCAGCGCCAGCGCGCCGGGATAGCCCGGCAGCCCGCTGAAGCTGCTCTGACAGCCCTTGCCCCCTGCGGTCAGGCTGCGGGCAGAGGCCGCCGCGCTCCAGATGCAGCGGCTGCCGAGGTCGGAGATGTAGAGGGTCTGGGTGCGCTCGTCCAGCGCAAGGCCGGACGCTCCGGCAATGCCGCCCACCACCTGCTCCACGGTGCGGGCAGCGGGATCATAAACGTATACCGCGCCTGTTCCGGTGTGGGCCAGCAGCTCGGTGCGCAGGGCACTTTCCAGCCCCTGTTCCGCGCTCTCCTGCCCGACCACGGCAAAGTAGACCTTGCCGTCCGCACCGACCTCCACGGCAGAAAGGGCCCCCAGCGGGGCACCGTCGATCTGCGTGACCACCTGCTCCACCGAAGCGCCCCAGCTGTCGTGCCGGGCGCGGCAGAGGGTGCCCCCGGCAGGGGTGAGGACTGTGAGCCACAGGTCTCCCGCAGCATCGAACGCAAAGCCGGTCAGCTCGCCCTCTACGCTCAGGATGACCGCAGCGTTGCCGCCGTCGGTGCGCACCAGATCGCTGGTGCGTTTCTTCAGGGAGGAGCCGTTCCACGCCGCCGCATAGACAAGGCCATCCCGGGTGCGGATGCAGTCCACCCCCTGATACCCGCCCAGATCCCAGATCTCCCTGCGGTCGGTGGAAAGTTCTGCCTGCGCCGCGCCGGAGGCCTGCCGGTGATCCGGGGAGGTGTAGGCTTTGGGAGGGGCCACAACGGGCCGGAGCACCAGCGCCCAGACCAGCGCGGCAGCCGCGGCCAGCGTAAACACGATGCTCAATTTCTGGAACCTCTGGAGCACTTCCTCCCGCTCGGCGGCACGCTGGGCCTCCTGAACGGCCCGGCGGCGGGCAGCGGCGGCGCTGGCCCGGTTGGCGCGGCGAAGCCAGCGGTCTACCCACAGGGCCGCACTGGGCCCGATGGTCAGTGACGCGATGAGCAGGATGAGAAGCAGTTCAACGAATCCGATGCGCATAGGCAGATTTCCTTTGTTCTGGTGGTTGTTTTTATCAAATCAGTATAGCACACTTTATAGCAGAGAAGCAAGCGGGCGGCAGGCTCCTGCTGTTTCTTGCGGGGCTTTTGTGGTATACTAAGAGAAATGGGGCGGCGGTTTTCCAAACCATTCACTTAAACTTCACAAAATTTTCCAATAATTATATTATGATACCCCTAGAAACTGGAGCTATTTTGATAACGAGGAGGAAACCTCAGATGGCAAAGATACTGATCGTTGATGATGAACCCCGCATCCGGGAACTGATCCGGGAGCATTTACAATATGCAGGCTATGTCTGCGAGGAAGCGGGCGACGGCTCTGCCGCCCTTTCGCTGCTGAGCGGCGGCGGTTTTGATCTGGTGATCCTGGATGTGATGATGCCCTTTATGGACGGCATGACCTGCCTGCGCGAGATGCGCGCCCGCCACATCAACACGCCGGTGATCATCCTGACCGCGCGCGGCGAGGAGTATGACAAGCTGGCCGGTCTGGAAGGCGGCGCGGATGACTATGTGGTCAAGCCCTTCTCCCCGCGGGAGCTGGTGGCCCGTGTCAAGGCAGTGCTCAACCGCACCATGCCCCGCTCCGAGGCATCGGACGGCACCATGACCTTCGGCGAACTGACCATCGACACCGCCAGCCACACCGTGCGGGTGGCGGGCGAGGATGTGAGCCTGACCCCCAAGGAGTTTGACCTGCTGGTGTTCCTGGCCTCCAACAAGGGCATTGCCCTGAGCCGGGAGAAGATCCTGCAGAAGGTGTGGAACTACGACTATTTTGGCGAGGACCGCACCGTGGATACCCATGTCAAGATGCTGCGCGGCCATCTGGGCAAATGCCGGGGCTATATTGCCACCGTGTGGGGCATCGGCTATAAGTTCGACCCGGATGCAGCGCGTTAAACAGGAGGTTTGCGGTTGATGCGGCAACCCGAAAAAAAGCGGCGTACCGTGGGCATCCGCGGGCAGCTGATGTGGTTCCTCTGCTTCATCTGCCTGCTGCTGCTGGTGCTGTTCTGGTTTTTGTGCACCCAGCTGCTGGAGCCCCTGTACACCACCCATATCCAGAAGCAGCTGACCGAACAGGCGGATGCCATCGTGCAGAAGCTGGACGATGCCATTGCCGACGGCCAGACCCTCTCTTATTGGGGGTTCGGCAGTCAGCTCTATGTCAACAGCCAGTTTTTCAACCAGCTCAGCAGCGAGATCTACGAAAACGGCGGCATGAGCAGCTTCTGCGTGGATATCTCCGATGTCACGCTGCGGCAGATCTTCAAGGTGGAGAACCTCTCCTACTGCAACCTTCACCGCACCCGGCCCACCGATGAAAACAGCGAGCTGCCCTCTTACAGCACCGCCCGCGCCATGCGCCAGCTCTGCCGTGAGACCGGCAGCTGTGTGCGGAAGATCAACCCGCCCACGCCCTCGGGCACGGTGGAGCTGATGGTGGGCAGAACGACCTCCGACGGCAGCTATACCGTGCTGGTGACCACCAGCCTGATGCATGTCTCGGAGGCCGGTGAGGTGATGAGCACGGTGCTGCCGCTGGCGGCGGCGCTGATCTTTGCCTTTTCCATGAGCGCGGCGTGGCTGTTCAGTGAGTGGTTCACCAAGCCCCTGCGCCAGCTTTCGGGGGCGGCCCGGCAGGTGGCACAGGGCGATTATGCCGTTCAGGTGGAGACCAACCGCCGGGACGAACTGGGCGACCTGGCGCAGGAGTTCAACCACATGGCCAAGGAAGTCCAGCATGCGGCCCAGATGCAGCGCGACCTGCTGGCAAATGTCTCCCACGACCTGCGCACTCCGCTGACCCTCATCAAGGGCTATGCGGAGACGGTGCGGGACATCACCGGCGACGACAAGGCCCACCGGGACGAGCAGATGAACATCATCGTGGATGAGGCCGACCGGCTGACGGCGCTGGTCTCCAGCGTCATGGAGCTGAGCAAGGTGACCAGCGGCGCGGAAAAGTGCGAGAAGGTCCACTTTGATATGGGCCAGCTCTGCGATGAGGTCAGCGAGCGCTATGACGCGGTCTGTGCCCAAAATGGCTGGCAGCTCAAGCTGGAACTGCCGGAGGAAGAGCTGCCTGTCTATGCCGACCCCAACATGATGCAGCGCGCCCTCCACAACCTGCTGGGCAACGCCATGCACCACATCGGCGGGGACGGCATCTTCCTCCTGCGGGCCTCTAAGGTGCCCGAGGGGGTCCGGGTGGAGATCGAGGACCACGGCCCCGGCATCTGTGCCGAGGATCTGCCCTATATCTTTGACCGGTATTACCGCTCCCGCTCCGATGCGGGCAAGCAGGGCACCGGCCTGGGGCTTTCCATCACCAAGGCCATCTTCCAGCAGCACGGCTTCCGCTTCGGCGTGCAGAGTACGCTGGGCAAGGGCACGACCTTCTGGTTCATTGCAACGGATACAAAGTAAAGCGACCCTCTCCGTCGTTCCGAAACAATGATGGAGAGGGTCGCTCTTTTTAAGCATCTGCTTTCCGGTAAATGCCCAGACTGTTGTCCGGTTCCGGCATCTTCACGCGGGAGGCGCGGTCGTTCACCTTGACCAGCATCCAGCCCATCAGGGCCAGCACCACCACGATAATGAGCCATTTTACGGCGTTGGGGAGTTTTTTCATATTCGTATTCCTTTGTTTTTGATCTCAGGGGCGGCAGAGCCTCCGTGCCCGGGCCAGCAGGGCGGCAGCATCGGCGGCAGAGGGCGCTGCGACCCAGTCCGGGCGCTGGCGTGCCCCCGGGCCGCTGCTTCCGGTCTCGGCAAAGCGGGCAAGGCAGGTGTCCGTGCGGTCATTCCAGCCGGAAAAACCCTCCGGTGCAATGTGGGCTCCAAGGCGGCAGTCCAGCACGGCAGTCTTGCCGGTGGGCCGCCAGGGCCTGCCCAGATAGACCGTTCCGGCGGGGCAGTCGGAGACGAAATCGCAGTCCCAGAACACGAAGCCCAGCCCGTTGGCACTGCCCGAGGGGGCGGTGATGTAGCTGTGGGGAAGGTGGTTGTCTACCGTGCGCAGGATGCACTGCTCAAACAGGGCATCGGCCCCGCCAAAGATGAAGTCGATGTCCCCCGCGATCTCGCAGCTCTGGTAATACTGCGCCGAGGGGCGGCGGGGCGCAAACTTGCGGGGGCCAAGAAAGCCGTCCTTCTCCCGTTCAGCCTCGGGCAGGGGCGCGCAGAAGAGCGTGTCCTGGTTGCCCAGCAGCCTTACCCGGCGGAACACGGCCTTTTCGGCATCCACATAGGCGGCAATGGCCTGCCCCACGGCACTGCCCGGACCGGCATCGTTGGCAATGGTCAGATCCTCCACCGTTACGCTGCCGCCGCTGAAAAAGGCGGTGTAGCTGCGGAAGGTGTGGGTGGGCCGCCCATCCGGGTGGGGCAGCTTGCCGCCGTCCCCAAAGATCAGGGTGGTGGCATCGGCTCCCGCGCCCCGCAGGGTGAGCGCCCGTTTTTCACAGACCAGCTTTTCCCGGTAGATGCCGGGGCCGATGCAGATCTCTGCTTCCAGCTCGTAGGGCACCGCCAGCAGGGCCTCCGAGATGCTGGCAAAATCGCCGCTGCCGTCCTGAGAAACGGTGAGTTTTAACATGGGCAGTCCTCCCTTGTAAAAGATAAGGCTATTATATGCCCCTTTTGTGAAATTTTCAATGTCCGCAGGGCTCTAACCGGAGCACGGCGGCGGTGATATCATCGGGTCGGCCGGTCTGTTCGGCGCGGGCGCGGGCGGTCTCCACAAGGATCCGGGCCACCTTTTCGGGCGGGTCGCCTGCGGCGGCGGAGAGTTCCAGCTGCTTGGCCACCCAGCCGGGGCCGTCCACCAGCAGACCGTCCGAGACCAGTACGGCATAGTCCCCGGCGGCGAGATGCACCACCCGGCTCTGGCCGTTCACGCCGCCCAGAATGCCGATGGGCAGGCTGATATCGCCCACCGGACGGGCACGGCCGCCGTGCACCAGAAAGCCCGGGGCGGCCCCGGCCTTGAAGATCCGTGCCGTGCCGGTGTAAAGGTCCACGCTGATCAGGTCGAGGGTGGCTCCGCTCTCCTCATCGCTTTTCAGGGCCAGCGCCACATTGACCAGCCGTGCCGCCAGCTCAGCGGTGAAGCCGGCTTTCAACAGGCGGGCAGTGAGCTCGGCGGCAAGGCTGCCATCCACGGCGGCCGGGCGGCCTGTACCCATGCCGTCACACAGGATCATCTGGGCAGCGGCCGGGCTGCAGAACTGCTGGACCGCATCCCCGGAGACCGTGCCCTTTGCCGCCGTGCCCGCAGTTCCGAACACGGCCCGGAGGGCGGGCTTTTCGCAGAAGAGCAGGGTGGTCATCCCTTTGCAGGAGAGCACCTGCGGCGGGTCGAAGTCCCGGCGGCAGATGCGTCCGGTCTCCTGCGCCAGCGCGGCCAGCTCGGGGGAAGAGAAGCGGGTGCGGGGCAGGGTGACCGCCGCCCGTGTCCGGCCCAGGTCGTCCAGCGTGACAGCGCATTCCAGCGGCGGCGTGCCCAGGCTGGCAAAAAACGCGGCCACCCGCCCGGATTTGTAAGGCTCCGGGTTCCCGGGGCGGCCCAGCTGCTCACTGAGCACGCTCAGGGCATCGGCCATGGCGCTGTATTGTTCGGTCAGGGCGGTGCGCATGGCCTCGGCGTGGACATGGGCCTCTTTCCGGCTCCGGTAGAGCGCAAAGGAGCGGTTTGCCGCCGCACAGAGCGCCGCCGGGTGGATGCATCTGGACAGCTGGCCGGGCAGGTCGCTGGCCTGCAGGTGTCCCTGCTGTTCCAGAATGGGCCGCAGGGCGTTCATCCCCTCCAGCGTGGCGGTGTATTCCTGCTTCCAGCAGGTTTCCCGCCGCCCGCAGTTGAAGCACAGGCTGTCGTGGGTGTTGTCGATGACCCAGCGGAAGGTGTCGCATCGGCGGGGAAACGCATCGTATACAGCGTTCACCGTCTCGGCCAGCGAGGAAAGGCTCTCGGCCACTGCTTCCAGCCGGGTGGCGGCGGCAGAAAGCCGGGGCGGCTCCTCGGGCGGCGCGGGGGCCTCCGGCACCGGTGTCAGCCAATGTTTTGGGAAAAAGGCGGGGGCCGCAAGGCCCAGCCCGGCGCTGAGGAGCAGGGGCAGGGCCGTGCCGGGGGCGGGAACACAGAGCACCCCCAGCACACACCCGCCCGCACAGGCGGCAAGGGTCTCAGCCCGCCGCCCGGGGGCCAGCAGGACCGCGGCCGCCGTGCCGCAGCAGAGCCCTACCGCCGCCGGGGCAAGGGAAGGGTCTGCGGCGCAGAGCGCGGCTCCGGTGAAGGCCGCGAAGGCCAGCGCGGGCTTTTCCTGACCACGACAGCAGAGGGCGGCATCCACCATGGCGCAGGCTGCTGCCCCGGGGCAGAGGGGGCCGAAGCGCAGCCCGCCCAGCGCTGCCGCCACGGCAGAAGCGGCCAGCAGGGTGCCAAAACCGGGCTTTTCGGGCGGGAAGCGCTGCAGTGCATAGCCAAAGCCGCCCGCCAGCAGGGCATCTGCCCCGCAGAAGAATACCAGCGTGAAGCCTGCCCCGCCGGGCCCCAGCGCAAAGCAGACACCTCCCAGCACCAGCGCCCCGCACCCGGCCAGAAATGCCGGGCGGAGCCTGCCGGGCCAGAGCCATCGGGCGGCCACGGCCGCCCCCACGGCGCAGAGCAGGCAGAGGCTGTCCAGCGAAAACGCCCCGAACCCGTGGAACAGGATGCTCAGCGCAGCTCCGGCTGCGCAGGCGGCAAAGCAGTCTGCAGGCAGGCCCAATGTCAGCCCCAGCCCAAAGGGGAGCAGGGCCCCGTAGAGAACGGCCCAGCCCCCGGCAAGCCCCAGCGCAAAGGCCCCGCCCTGCCGCAGGGCCGGGCGTACCGCCGCCCGGGAGGCCAAAGCGGCGGCAACAGGCTGCTTCGGGTGCAGTTTTGTGGTTTCCGGCATGAAAAAATCCCCGCTTTCCGGCGGGGATCTTTTGCAATGTTCTGTTTCCCGCGCCCTTTGCATATACTGTAGCGCGGGTGCGCGGCGTTTTATGGGGCCATGCGGGGAAGCGGCAAAAAATTACCCGTTCAGCTTCTCAATGGCAGCCTTGACACGGGCAAGGGTCGTCTCGCGGCCCATCATGCAGGCAAGGTCGGTGCCGCCGCCGGGGGTGCGCTGCTTGC